>Ga0208960_1000297_pt1 | contig 28264 bp, 27 predicted proteins | sample GreLakmeON33MSRF_FD_187703 | JGI IMG/M metagenome (GOLD analysis project Ga0208960, IMG submission 187703) | Freshwater lentic microbial communities from great Laurentian Lakes, MI, USA - Great Lakes metaG ON33MSRF (SPAdes) | ecosystem: Environmental > Aquatic > Freshwater > Lake | place: Great... | reverse complement strand
AAAATTCTTGCAGATGCAAAAGCAATTCAAGCTGCGGGTTGTTTTGCGATAGTCCTTGAGTTGATCCCAGCAGAATTGGCTGCGCAAATAACCGCGGAATTATCGATTCCTACTATCGGAATTGGCGCGGGCAAAGATTGTGATGCGCAAGTACTGGTCTGGACTGACTTAATGGGGATCACGATAAACCCACCAAAATTTGCCCGGGCATATCGAAACTTACGTGCCGAAATGACCGCTGCTGTAAGTGAGTGGGCCAGCGACGTAGAATCGGGAACCTTCCCGGGAGAGAAAGAAACCTTTCATTAAAAAATTCGCGATAGACATTTCGCCACTGCGAAAATATCGCGATTTCCGAAACCTTTGGAGTGCCGGTTTAGTAACCTATTTTGGCTCGATGATTACTTATGTAACGCTCCCCTTTCAAATTAAAGAGTTAACCCATTCCTTTTTAGCAGTCGGGCTAATGGGCGTTGTTGAACTTGTGCCGTTAATCGTTTTCGGACTCTACGGTGGCGTCTTAGCCGATGCAGTTGACCGAAAGAAAATGGTTTGGGCAACCGAGTTTGCGGCCCTGATTATGACTTTACTTCTACTTGGCAATTCCATGATGCCGAACCCGAATTTGGTGCTCATCTACATCGTGGCCGGCACTTTCGCCGCACTTAATGGATTGCAACGCCCAAGCATGGATGCAATCTTGCCCAGGATCGTCAGCCATGATGATCTGCCTAGCGCTAGCGCTTTAATGAGTTTACGCGGGCAATTTGGGGTAATTGTGGCTCCAGCAGTCGCTGGAATCGTCATTTCCAACTACGGCGCCACCTATGGCTATCTGCTCGATGTAATTACCTTCGTAATCGCGCTAATTTTCTTATATAAAGTTCGGAATATCCCGCCTTCAGTCAACGCAGCACCACCTTCATTTGCAAGCTTGGTGGAGGGGCTCCGATACGCAGTCAATCGGAAAGATTTGCTGGGAACTTACTTAGTTGATTTAGCCGCCATGTTCTTTGCGATGCCAACTGCGCTCTTTCCATTTTGGGCGGATCAAGTTGGTGCGCCTTGGGCTCTCGGATTCTTCTATGCAGCGGGAACTATAGGTGCAACTTTCGTAACTTTAACTAGTGGCTGGATCAGAAACTATCCGCACCACGGTCGCGCCATTGCAATTGCGGCACTTGGTTGGGGGGTGGCAATAACGCTAGCGGGTGTGACAAATTCGCTACCAGTAATCTTATTATTCTTAGCGTTAGCTGGCGCATCCGATATGGTCAGCGCGCTTTTTCGGGCCGCAATTTGGAACCAATCAATTCCAGATGAATTGCGCGGTCGGATGGCAGGCATTGAATTACTTTCTTACTCCGTAGGTCCACTTGGTGGCCAAGCCAGAGCAGGTGGCATGGCTGCTGCAACATCACTTAGAACTTCAGTTGTAGGAGGAGGGATGTTATGCATCGCCTTTGTCTTTTCAATTTCAGCGGCGATGCCAACCTTTCGTCGCTACGATGTTAGAAGTAACGAATTTGCAGTCGAAGCGGCGAAAAAACGTCAAAAATCGGGAAATATTTAAAAATATTTTTATATTACTGGTGCGTTAATTTAGGTAACATTTTTCGCAAAAATGTCGATTTTTCGTAAAAACTAACTTTTTACGCATGAAAAGTGGAACTTTTTTCATTTATTTTTCTTGCAAATGCACATTATTTTTAAAAAACCAATTGCGACACGCACTGCATTATTTATGCAAAATAGTGGAATCTTTTGCCAAATACTGTCAGGCTATGCCTTGAACAGGTTCGGTGACGGATCGAACCATTCCGATAGGAGATCTACGTGGCTGCAAAGCGTCGTAAGAAAGCTGCTGCTAAAGCAGCACCAAAGCGTCGTCGTAAAAAGGCTGCTGCTAAAGCAGCACCAAAGCGTCGTCGTAAAAAGGCTGCTGCTAAGAAAGCAGCACCAAAGCGTCGTCGTAAAAAGGCTGCTGCTAAGAAAGCAGCACCAAAGCGTCGTAAAAAGGCTGCTGCTAAGAAAGCAGCACCAAAGCGTCGTCGTCGTAAAAAGGCTGCTGCAAAGTAAGCCCGTCTTTCTAAAAAGACCCGACGCGAAAGCGCCGGGTCTTTTTTTATTTAATGCCTAGATTAATTTTCAGTTTTATATTGTTCGCGAAGCTCTTCCGTCAAGTGGCTAAATATTCCAGCTAGCTCGGCCTGCTCCTTAATTGATATCTGATCTAAAAATCGCTTACGCACGCTATCTACATGACAAGGCGCGGCGGCGACAATTGCTTTAAAGCCTTTATCAGTCATAGTTGCCCACGAACCACGTTTATCTTCACTACAAAGTTCGCGGCGAACCCAGCCAGCCTTCTCCATAACTTTCATCCGATGTGAAAGTCGCGATTTAGAGAGCATCGCTAATTCAGCTAACTCACTCATTCGCATCCGTCGATTTGGCGCATCACTTAATTGCGCGAGCACTTCATAATCTGCCATTGATAAATCATGGCCAACCAAGTCGGAATCAAGTGCTTCTAATAACCGTCTTGATGCGATTATGTAGGAGCGCCAAGCCTTCATCTCGCGCGGATTTAACCAACGCGGGTTGGGTGATTTATTTGCCATATCTCAAGGGTAGAGCAGAAACCATTTAGTTGAAAGTTGAACCAACTACTTTTTAGCTGCGGCCAATCTAGCTTCGCGCCGAATTTTCTGCTCGGCTGGATTTGGCACTGGAACTGCTGCAATTAAGCGTTGGGTATATGGATCTTTTGCATGCTTCAAAATCTGATCTCGCTCGCCTACTTCAACTAATCGACCATCTTGCATAACCGCAATTCGGTGGGTCAAAATGTCGACTACCGCTAAGTCATGGCTAATAAATAGACAAGCAAACTTCAATTTATCTTGTAAATCTTGCAATAAATCCAAGAAGCGAGCTTGAACCGATACATCAAGGGCTGAGGTTGGCTCGTCAGCGATTAAAAGGTCTGGAGTTAGCGCGAGCGCGCGTGCGATACCGACGCGTTGCCGTTGGCCACCAGAGAGCTCGTGTGGGTATCGATTGCGGTAACTGCGTGGAAGTTCTACTTGATCAAGTAAATCTTCAATCATCGTATTTAGCGATTCACCTTTTGCTAAACCGGCTAAGAAAATTGGTTCGCCGATGCTTTCACCAATTGGAAGGCGAGGATTTAATGAGCTAGCCGGATCTTGGAAAACAATTCCAGTATGGCGGCGAATCGCAAAAAGGTCTTTCTGGGTGGCATGTGAAATATCGGTTCCAACGATTTCAATTTTGCCTTCTTTGATTGGAAGTAATCCGATGGCAGCCCGACCTACTGTGGTCTTACCCGAACCAGACTCTCCTACTAAGCCAACAATTTCGCCTGGGAATATCTGGAGATTAAATTCTTTTACCGCAGTAAACGCCGGAATTCGACCACGCTTTGGATATTCAATAGTTACATTTTCTAAATTTAAAACAGGAGCGATGCCCTTACTTGGGTCGGCCTTTAGGATTCGTTTTGCGCTAGTTCCGAGCTTAGGAACTGCAGCTAATAGCTCCTTGGTATATGGATGTGATGGTCGATTAAAGATTTGGTCGGCGGTGCCGTGTTCGACAGTTAAGCCATCCTTCATAACTAATATTTCATCAGCCATATCTGCAACAACGCCCATATCGTGAGTAATGAGCAAAATCGCCGAGTTCAATTTATCTTTTAAGCCACGCATCAAATCTAGAATTTCTGCTTGTACCGTTACATCTAGAGCGGTAGTCGGTTCATCGGCTACTAGTAGCCCTGGATCGCACGCGAGCGCTTGCGCAATCATGGCACGTTGACGTTGGCCGCCAGAGAGTTGGTGCGGATACTTATTGAAAGAGCCAGCTGGATTTGGAATATCAACCAAAGTTAATAATTCGATCGCGCGATCTTTGGCTTGGTGTGGCCCCATATCAAAATGGGTACGGAGCGTTTCTACAATTTGGAACCCGATTGTGTATACCGGATTTAGCGCAGTCATTGGCTCTTGAAAAATATAGGCAACTTCTTTACCGCGATACTTACGCAAAACCGATGGTTTCGCGCCAATCATTTCATGGCCTTTTACTTGCACGCTGCCATACATTCGAGCATTCGTGGCAAGGAGACTCATTAAACCCATACCGGTAGTTGATTTACCAGAACCTGACTCGCCAACGATGGCAAGAACTTCACCTGGCGCGATTTGGAAATTCATATTTACAGCAGCTGGATACCAAACTCCATCTACCCAAAATTCAACAGTGAAATCTTTAACTTTTAGGATTGGCTCGGACATCATGCAGCCTTTCGTGAGAACATTGCGAGGTGAGCAACCCGGAGATCTATCGACCTAGAAGTAATGTTTTTATGGCGATCAGTATTTATACGCTCTGTTTCGGCATGGCCGCTTCGAGTTTTTTCAGTTCGAGCGCCACGGTACATAACAAAATCACTTCGATAGCTTGGGCAATCTTGATCGCTCAATTTGCGCGCTTGATTTTTCTGGTCCCGAAAATTACTTTTTTTGACGAGGGTATAAAAATCACTAACCCCCATCAAGAAATCACAGTTGGTTGGCACCTCGTTGACGAAATTCATGCCATGTACACGATGTATATCGAAGTCGGCACCAAGCGAATTAACGCCTGGGCGGCGCAGACTCCTGGCCGATACCACGCTAGATCGATTCATCCGAGCGAATTGCGCGGCCTCAAACTTAATAGCGTTACCAATATCCGTCCCGGCGAATCCCCACGTTCTTATTCTGGCGTAGCGGTTCAACTCGCGCGGATTAGATTGGAAGCTTTCAATAAAAGCGGAAACCCGGCGCGGATCGAGAGCCAAGTGATTAGCAATACCAGCGGAATTGCGCTCGTGATTGCAAACTTTGCGGTTTGCGCGCTGCTTATTGTTTTTCGATTTTAAGGCCATTAGTTGCTCGCCGCCGCAATTTTGGCTTGATCGCGTGAAGCTGCTTTATCTTTCTTGCTCAACCGGCGGCGTTGGCGCGGATCGAAGGCATCGCGAAGACCATCGCCGATAAAGTTAATTGAGAGCGCAATCGTGATGATAAATAGGCCAGGCCACCAGAAGAGCCATGGTCGAATTGTGAATGAATCTTGGAATTGGCTAATTAGCGAGCCGAGCGAAACATCTGGGGCAACCACACCAAAGCCTAAATACGAAAGGGCGGTCTCAAGCAAAATTGCGCCGGACATCAACAAGGTTATTGAAACGATAATGATTCCAACCGCATTCGGCAGAATGTGTTTGAAAATGATTCGACGATTACTTGCGCCAGCTACTCGAGCCGCATCCACGAATTCCATTTCACGCAATTTTAGAAATTCTCCCCGCACTAATCGAGAGAGCCCGGTCCAGGCGAAAATACCCAAGTAGAAAGCTAGAAATCCGACGCCGAGATTTCCAAAGTGGTAACCCACAACCGAACCGATGACGATTGTTGGGATAGTGATAACGAAGTCAGTCAATCTCATTAATAGCGCATCGACCCAACCACGGAAGTACCCAGATATTGAGCCAACCACAATTCCGATTGAGCCGCCAAGGAATCCAATGACAAGCATTACTAGGATAGAACGTTGGGCACCTCGCATTACCATCGCAAAATAATCATGGCCGATATCGTCTTGGCCAAATGGATGCACTCCTAAGCCCATGCTGGTGCCATCTATAATCGAGGGCATCATGTCCAAAGTTGGACAGCCAACAATTTCGGGCGGACACCCTTCTTTGCGAAGATCTAGAAGTTGATCAAATTTATAAGGCCACCAGCCTGAGATGCTGAATGGGCCGATTTTTATGCCTGACGAAGTAAAGACAATCATAATTAAAGAAAATAATACAAAGACCGAAATCATCGCAGCTTTATGGCGGATAAAGCGCCGGAAAACTATTTGGCCTTGGCTCAAGCCTTCAGTCTCTTTATTAAAGATCGCGTTTTCATTAGCTTCAGCTAAATTCTCGACCACTTTCTGCTTCCGCTTAAATATCATTTCTTACCTGCCCCAGAACGAACCCGCGGATCTAGCGTTGAGTAAAGTAAGTCAGCAACTAAGTTTGCACTTACTCCGAGGAAGCCGGTCAAAAGAAAAACCCCCATCAAAAGATTTAAATCAAAAGAGCCAATTGCTTGATTGAATAACGTTCCCATTCCGATCCAGCCAAAAATTCTTTCAGTAATAATCGCACCGCCAATAACCGACATAACGTCTACGACCATAATTGTGGTTAATGGAATCATGGTATTTCTAAATGCATGGCGCATTATGACAGTTCGCTCAGTTAATCCTTTAGCGCGTGCAGTCCGAATATAATCCTGACTTAAAACTTCTAACAGCGTTCCGCGTGAAAAACGTACGTAGCCGGCAAATGAAATTAAGAGAAGAGCGGTTGTTGGCAAGAATAGATGAACCAAAATATCTAGAAAATTAATCCAAAAATTACCGGGTTCTAAAAGTGGATTAACTTGACCAATTGTTGGGACTGGTCGGAAATAAACCGCATCGGTCTCCATATATGGCTTCCAAGTTTGCATCAATTTATCTACCACGGTTAAAAAGCCCATTAAAAAAGCGGAAAGTATTGATGTTCGGATAATTGGCCCGCGGTCAATTTTCGAAAATAGCATTGGGACTAAGCCAGATACTACAAATAACGCAATTATCATAAGTAAATAAACTAACTTCTTATTGCTAACGCCAAATAACCATTGATTCGGGTAGTACAGAATCAAAGTTATAACCGCCATTGCTAGCGCCGATTTCAAAGCAGCGCTATTGCCCAACCCGGTAGAAAGATAAGTAACACCGAATGCAATCCCGACTGCTAGCCCGAATAGAACGATTGGGCCAAAGCCGGGGTTAGCAAACCATTTGGTGGCAGATAAAAATGACAAGAGGGCCGCAGTTGAGGTTCCAGCGATTCCAAATATTGCAAAAACGCGAGCTCGGCTCCCGCTGATAATCGCCGCCCAAAAAATTCCACTAAAGACGCTGGCAAAAAACATCCATTGCGGAGTGATGGTTGGCTCACCCAGAAAATCATTAAATTGAATGGCTAAGTATTCTTTGAGAAGCACTGCGACCCAGAAAATAGGTAGTGAGAAGAGTAGGAATGAAACGAATGTCATCGCATAGTCAAAGCGTGAATATTGGCGAAGGGCAGTAATGATGCCGATCGAGATGCCAAAAACTATTGCCAAAACCGTTGCGGCTGAAACTAACCGAAGCGTGGTTGGAACCGCAAGGGCAATTTGATCGATTACTGGCTGGCCAGTTCGGGTCATGCCAAAATTAATATCTCCTACCAGCCCACCCAGAATTCCTTTAAGCCAATAAAAGTAACGAATTGGTGGTGGCAAATCTAATTGCAATTGACGGGTGAGTGCGATGATTTGTTGTTTCACATTTGGATCTTGGGAAGTACGTAAACCCTCAAGTGGATCACCAGAAAGTGCGGCTAAGTTATAGAGAATAAAACTAGAGCCGAAAAGGGTGACAACGATGATGCCTAACCGTCTTACAATATAAGCAAACATCACGCCCCTTTCAACCTAAAATCTAAATCAAAACCACCCAAAGTTTAACCATATTTCAAAAAGAAGTGACACCCAAGTTTCCCTGGATGCCACTCCTTTTAAAAATTACGCTCAGTTTTGAGCGGAATTTTGCCTACCTGTTTCCGAACTTAGGCTGTGAAGTACCAATCCCATACGTTCCAAACTAAGTTTGGTGACAATGGTGATGGTGCCACACCCATGAGCTTGGCAGTTACGCCAGTCACAGATGGGTGTTGGAAGATAGGAAGAGATATAGCGTCTCTCATCAAGATAGTTTCAACCTTGAGGAATCGATCTGCGATCTCTGCCGCTGTTAATAGTTTGCCATTTAACTCAGTGTAGATCTTTTCGATCTCTGGGTTTGAGTAGCCTTGGTAATTCTGCTCTTGATATGTTCCAACGTTTCCACGTTGCAATAATGCAGATTTTACCCAAGCAAAGAATGACAAGTCATACTTAGCGCTCTCCAAGAAGCTTGACCAACCAGAAGTTGGAGCTACATCCATGTCGAATCCAGCTTGTGCAACAGATGCCTTAGCTAACGCAGCTTCTGCAACACGACGCACGTTTGAAGGTTGTCCGAAGAGCAACTTGATTTTCACTACAGGATTTGTAGCAGTTGCTTCTGGGTAGTACTTCTTAACTAAGGCAAGCGCCTTAGCATTACGTGAAGCTTGAGTACCTTCAGTGAACTTGCTTACGCCAGACTTGGCAATAATGTCTTTGTAGCCAGGTTCGGCATTGAAGTACATCAATGAGTTCATCAATTGAGCACCTGAGTTAATTGGTCTAACAATCTTCTCCATGATTTCTTCACGTGGCCAAGCAAGTAGCACGGCGGTACGTAGGTCAAGCGCCTTTTGGCTATTGCCTGCGAAAACACCGTTATAGGTATCAGTTGTACCGAAAGCAGTTCCGGTACGGATATCTACGTGCTCATAAACAGCTTGGTCGCCGCCGATGATCTTTACAGCTGGAGCCATTGCCTTTAATTGGTTAACTGCGTCACCTGTTGGTTGACCAGCATAAATATCAATTTCACCGTTTTTAAGTGCTTGTGCAGCAGCAGTTCCATCGCCAATAACCTTGAAAACAACGGTCTTTAAGGCTTTAACCTTTGGGCCGGATGTGTACTTAGGGTTACGAACCATAGTTACTGCGCCATTTGGCACAGCGCTCTTTACCATGAATGGGCCATTGCCAACTAGAAGCAATGGGTTTGTGGATTCATCAACTGTATTGATGTTGTATGAAGTCGACCATACTTTTCCGATCTTCTTCAAAGTTGCTGTGTTATAGGTAGTGAAAGCCTTCAAGAAGCGCTCACGAGCGGCATTGCTTTTAGCAACGCTTTGTAGCATGTCTTCGCCTTCAGCCATCAACATAAGAGCATGGACCGGAGATGGGCCTGGAGCAAGTAATTTCCAGTCCGGAACTTGGCTCGCATATTCAACAGTTACAGTCATTTTATTTGCAGAGAGAATTGGTTGACCAACGACATTCTCTGCATAAATTCCGCCGTACCCACCTGAGTCAAACGCAGGTTTTGTGCGGGCATCTGAAGGATCGCCAAGACCGGCAATTTCAGAATATGAATCGTTTGCGGTCACGTGGCTTAGCAATAAATCAACAGCGTTCATTGGTGTGCCATCTGACCAAACTTGACCAGAACGAACAGTGTATGAAACTTTAAATGGTTTCTTACTTACGATTTTGTATGAACCGTAGGCAGTGTTATCAATTAGCTCTGGCTTGTTATTATAATAAGTAAAACCCATGCCTGAAAGAGTTGCAACGTCAACGTTGAACGTTAAGTTGAACGCAGAAACGCTTGGGTTTAAACCAGTTAGCGCGTTACTTTGCACAATTGAAACGGTTGTCTTCGCAGCAGAGTGAGCAGGTGCAATCACTCCGATAGCTAGACCAGCCGCTGCAACTACGGCAAGCGCAGCACGCATAAGGCGATTTAACTTCATTTATTTCTCCTAGTGATAGACGGGATATAAAAGATGGTGTGGAAAGTCGACAGATCCCACAGCCAGCTATTTTGCTTTGGAGACGAGAGTCTGCCCTAATTTGCCCCACTTTGGCAATGAGAACTCCGCTACTTTTTAGGCTTAGAGTGCGGGTTATTTCACTTAGATTGGGCGCGAGCCGCCTCGATTTTGGCGGTGGTAAGGCGCGGGGCTGCAAAGGCCAGAATTATGAAACCGAGCGCCCCAGTTACGAAGTACGGGGTTCTTAGCGCCCACTCTCTGGAGGTGAAGTGCTCCATCAAGGTTATTAAGCCGCCGCCAATTAATAAGCCAATTGGAATCGTCCCCCAAGCAAAGAATCGATAGACGCTATTTACTCGACCTAATAGATGGGTGGGAATAATGCTCTGTCTAAGTGAAACAGTAATTACGTTCCATAGAACGGCGAAAATGGTGGTTATGCCCAAGAGTAACCAGGCCACTTCCCATGAACTCAAAAAGCCAATCACGATTTCAAATATCGGCATAATAAGTAAAGTTAAAAATAGCGAAGGCCCGCTTCCGATTTTTTTCGCAATCTTTGGCCCATAAATTCCACCGATTATTCCGCCAATCGCACCTGAAGTCCCCAAGATCGCGAATTCTAATACCGAGGTATGCAAGATTTCTTGGGCGAATAAAATAAATGCAGCGCCTGCTATTGAAGAGATTCCATTCATAGATCCAAGAATTATTGCCATTGGGCGAAGCAGCTCATGAGACCAGAGCCAATCAAAACCCTCTTTTATTTCAACCCGAAAATTTGGTTTAACTTTTGGTTTTGCACTCTCAACATTTGTGATTGGTTTTGTAATCGTAGTGATCGTCGAAAGTAACGCTACTGCAACAAAAAACGAAGCGGCATCAAAAAAGAACGGCACGAATACTGCGATTGCAATTAAAAAGCTACCCAGAGGTGGCCCAATAAAACTATTTGTCAGAGATTCAGCCGACCACATTTGGCCATTTGCTTTTTCTAGTTGCTCTTCTTTTACAACTGATGGCATAAAAGTTTGTGCTGTGTTATCGCGCAAAACTTCAGCGCAACCAAAGAGAAACGAGGCGGTGATCGCGACTATATAAAGTGGCCAATTAGTCGCAAGATCAGTAATATTAGTAAGTTCATTTAATTTTGGGAGTGAGTCCGCTTTCCAATAAACCATTACAGCTACAAAAACCGTTAGAAATCCGCGCGCTGCATCCATCGCGACAATAATTTTCTTCCGATCAAAGCGATCGGTGATCACTCCTGCGGGTAGGGTAAAAATCAGCCAGGGCAGACGTGATGCCACAGCAGCCAGGGCAATCAGAATTGGTGAACGAGTAATTGCAGATGCCAGCCACGGATAGGCGACCATAGATACGCCATCCCCTAAATTACTTATCGCAGTTGCGCTCCATAGCTTCCAATAAGAAGCTCCTAGCGGACCGACGTTGCCTTTATCTGATTTGGATTTTCGAAACTTCCGCATTGGGTAACGGTAATGGTTAGATAACCCAAATGGCTGATAAATCTTTCACTTTTAAAATTTCCTCCGAAATTTCGGAGCCGGGCGGTGATCGCCTCGGTCGCTCTGGCGTTATATCTACTCCCCACGGTGAAATTAAAACGCCAGCTTTTATTCCGGTGGGAACTAAGGCCACAGTTAAATCAGTACTTCCAGAATCAATGAAGGAACTCGGCGCACAAGCGCTTCTGGCAAATGCTTACCATCTATACCTGCAACCAGGTTCCGATATTTTGGATGAAGCTGGTGGACTTTCTAAATTTATGAATTGGGATAAACCAACTTTTACCGATAGCGGTGGCTTTCAAGTTATGTCACTTGGCGTCGGGTTTAAAAAAGTTATCGCCATGGATGCCGATACTTTTAGAGCTGATGATGTTATCGCGGATAAAAAAGAGCGGCTAGCTCATGTCGATGATGAAGGCGTAACTTTTAAATCCCATCTTGATGGTTCAATGCATCGGTTTACTCCAGAGATCTCGATGCAAGTACAACATCAAATTGGTGCAGACATCATCTTTGCTTTCGATGAATGTACAACGCTCCATAACACCCGCCGATATCAGGAGAAATCATTAGAACGCACCCGACTTTGGGCGCTCCGCTGTTTAGCCGAACACCAAGCGCTTACGCAATCTCGGATTGGTAAGCCCTATCAAGCACTTTTTGGCGTATTACAAGGTGCGCAATATGAAGATTTGCGTCGCAAAGCCGCAAAAGATTTGGGAACTATGGAAAATTCCGGAATTGAATTCGATGGGTTTGGTATTGGTGGCGCGTTAGATAAATCAACTTTGGGCACAATTGTTAAATGGGTGAATGAAGAGCTGCCTCGCAATAAACCCCGTCATTTACTAGGCATTGGCGAACCGAGCGATCTCTTTGTCGGTGTAGAAAATGGCGCTGACACTTTCGATTGTGTTGCGCCTTCCCGCGAAGCTCGAACTAGCGCGGTTTATACAAATACCGGCAGATTCAATGTTTCAAATGGCGCTTTCAAACGAGATTTCGCACCGATTGAAGAAGGTTGCGGCTGTTACACCTGCCAGAACTACACCAAAGCATATTTAAATCACTTATTTCGGGGCAAAGAAATTCTGGCAGCCACGCTAGCCACGATCCATAACGAATACTTCATTGTAAAACTCGTCGACGATATGCGAAAAGCCATTGATAACCGAGAATTTTTTGAGTTTAAAAAAGATTTCTTAGGTCGATATCAAGCCGGTCGTAGCCAAAACGCTTAAGAAATATAAGTTGGTTCTTTCCGCTTTACATAAGCAATAGTTGGGTAGGTAACTGGCAACAGAATTACTTCCAAAAGTGTCTTGTAAACATAACCAGCGACCACATAATTTAAGAAATCTTTGCCAGTGATAATTCCGTAGAAAGCGATAGTGCAAAAAACAATAGTGTCAGCTAACTCTCCGATAACGGTTGATCCAATCAACCGCACCCAAAGTTTTCGCTCTTTGGTGTATCTCTTAATTAAAGTTAGTGACCAGGAATTTAGGAGTTGGCCAATCAAGAAACCACAAACACTTGCTAACACAATTCGTGGCACAAACCCCAATATTGATTCAAACGCACTTTGGTTTTCCCAACCATCCGCGGCGGGCGAAATCTGCACCAGATAAAAAGTGATAGCTGCTAAGACGGCCATCGCAAAGCCCATAAATATGACTTTACGAGCAGCTTTAAAACCATAAACCTCAGTTAAAACATCACCAACTATGTAAACCAATGGGAATAGAAATGCGCCACCATCGGTAATGATTGGACCGAAGTGAATTAACTTCGTTGCGCCGATATTTGAGATTAAGAGCAAGCCACAGAAAGCTGCTGCAAAGAATGGGTAAAGGCTCTGCGTTGACTTTGCGTAGCGAACGCCTACCGCTTCCTTGGTTTCGTTTATTGACACTCGCTTATTAAATCACGCTACTGAGCCATAAATTAGCCATCTCTTGATGGCCTAAAACTCTTACTTACCTCATCTATCAACTTTAAAGGCGGATTTAACAATTAATCCAAATTCGCGAACTCGATCAAGCTCTATCTGATAATTACTTTCTTCTTTAAAATCCTCTGAAATGAGCGCTCCAGCAAGTTCATTTGGGTTTTTTATACAAACGCCACCGCCATAAAGTTTATGAAATGCAGTAATTTTTGGATCGTAAGAGATTGCAATATATGGTCGCCGAAATGCGTAAGCGATAATCGCACCATGCAATCTTGTTGTTACAACATAATTAGTATCCTGATAAAGCTTAAGAATTCGATTTAAACCATTCTCAGCGCTTTCAATATTAGGCGTAAAGGAATATTCAAAACCGGCTTTTTCAATGGAATCCCGAATAATTGGAGTTTGATCATTTGGTTCTAGATCGACATGCGAACTGTGAAGTACCCGATTGCCACTGCTTTTTTCAGCCACATCAAAGTGGTTGCTCACGTAAATCAAAGTAGGACAAGCGGTTATAGAAATTTTGCTATCTAACTCATAGAAATCCCGAGTCAATTCATCTCGCACGTTCGCAAATTTTGATTTTTCAAAAACTCGCTGCACTACCGCTTTAGGAACGCCTTTTACCTCATCATTATCGGGTAAGCAGACTCCTATCCCCCAGATCGTAATTGGCAATTTACAATTTTTTTCCAAGTCAACCCAAAACTTTTCAAATACGCTATGCAATAATCCAGCTCCACCAATAATTACCCTCGAATAATTTGCATGTACATAATTCCAATCAACTGGGCTTTTATGGATATTCCAGGTATCTAAAGTTTCATCGAGCATTTCATGGATAGCAAGAACTGGTAGGTAGTTTCCAATATTTCTATTTGCAGAATAAAATTGAAGCGTATCGCTTTTCCGTTTTCGGTTGACGCTAGGAACTTTGCTAATGTCGTTTAACTCCGTTAATTCATTACCACTTCCAAATAGATTACTTAGTTTTTTTAACAAGTTATTCCAGCTCGCTTAACAAGCCTGGCCTTACCGCTAGCCCCATCGAAGCATCAATAATTGCGCCATGCATTGAAGTTGATGCTGGAGCGGCAAGGAAAATCACAATCTCTGCAATCTCATCTGGCTCTATTAATCGACCTTTTGGAAGGGATGCGATAAATGAATTCCGTTCACTCTCTGACATGCCGACAAGGGTGCTCGCTTGAAACATTCCAGTGTTTGTAGCGCCGGGTGAGATTGCGAAAACATCTACATTTGTATAGACATTCTCGGCCGCTAATTGTCTGGTTAAAAATGAGACTGCAGCTTTACTCATACCATCTGAAAGTCGGAAGTGTGGGAAAGCTTGAAATCCTCCGCCTACTGAGCTGAAATTAATTAATTTGCGGACGTTTTTTGATTCGCTAGTGATTTCAATAAAAATTTCGGAAATCTTCAAAGCGCCATATGCATTTATCGCAAACATCATTGAATCTTGTTGGTCCTTACCGGATGCATAAGTTGTTACGGTTGCCGATCCGACCGCAGCAGCATTTACCAAAGTATCTATCGAGCCCATTTTCGATTGCGTTGATAACAGTGTTTTACGAATTGATTCAGCATCACTCATATCAATTGCAACTGCAGTTGCTTTGCCGTTGCAAGATTCTGCAAATTTTTCAGCTGCATCACGATTAGCTTTATCTTCCGCATAAGTGAATGTAACTAAATCACCTTGGGCAATAAATTTGCGAACACACGACTGGCCGATGCCGCCCATTCCGCCTGTGATGAAGATATTCCGTGGCATATTCACTCCGTTTTCATTTGTTGATCTGCGAGATTAACTCTGACCAGACGATACTTTGTGGATGAATCATTTCAAAGTGGCCGATATTTGCTAACTCTATGTAATTGATCGAACTTCCTTCGCCCTCTAACTTCTCTACATATTTACGGGTTAATTCAATCGGCACCCATAGATCGTTCTCCCCATGGATGATCGATATTTTTGCAGATAAGGGGTTGAAAGTCATTGGATCTAAATCTGGGCGCAAATTTGCCGGTGTACCTAAGAATTCCAGCGCAGCAGATTTATCTAAGTCCATCTCGTAGGTTGCTAATAGAGAAGTAACTGGGGCTAGGGCAATCACGTTTTTAATTCCTAAATTTTTTGCGCAAGCAACTAGAGCTAAATGTCCGCCAGCTGAGTGACCTATCAAGATGAAATCATTACTTGGTAAATTTTTAATTGCTAAATCAATATCAGCCACCATCGCATCTGGGTTACCTGGAATTCTTCGGTATTCCAAAGAGATGACTTGGTACCCCAACTCACTTAAGGCAGCGGCAAACGGTCGCAAATGCACCCGATCATATTCAGGGCGCCAATAACCGCCATGAATCAGCACCAATAAAGTATTAAATTTCTTCACTTTTGGGGCAAAAATATCGCCAACTTGTTCAGAGAACTCTCCATATTTAAAAGTACTTGTTGGATCTACGGTTGGCAGATCAAATACTGAGCGGTCTTCTTCTGCCATCAAACTTTCAATCTAAATCTTTGCAACTTACCCGTAGTCGTTTTAGGCAGGGTTTCTACAAAATGCAGTGACCGTGGATATTTAAATGGCACGATCGTGTTCTTAACATGATCTTGCAACTCTTTCTTTAACTCATCACTTGCGATAAAACCAGGCCGTAGAACTACATACGCAGTAACGATCATCCCTCGTTCTTCATCAGGTAAACCAACAACTGCGCTCTCCATTACCGCTTGGTGGGTAAGTAACGCGTTTTCAACTTCTGGCGCAGCTACGTTATAACCGCTGGAAATTATCATGTCATCAGATCTTGATTGATATTGGAAGTATCCATTCTCATGCTGGATAAAAATATCGCCCGTGAAATTCCAACCGTTTTTTACATAATTACTTTGACGAGCATCATTTAAATAACGACATCCAGTCGGCCCCTTAACAGCCAATAACCCAGGATTGCCTCTCGGTAATTCGTTAAAATCTTCGTCAAAGATTTTTGCAGAAAAACCAGCAAGAACCCGGCCAGTCATTCCAGGAATAATTTCGTCATCTGCGGCTGAAATAAAAATGTGCAACATCTCAGTTGCACCAATTCCATCAATAATTTTTATTCCGGTAGCCGCATGCCATGCTTCCCAAGTTGATTTTGGTAGGTGCTCGCCAGCAGAAACGCACCGTCGCAAAGTTGGTACTGGAGTTTCATCCAGCAACGGCAAGATCGCCCGATATGCAGTAGGAGCGGTAAATAACACGGTAACGCCATGTGTCGCAATCTCTTTCAAAAGGATTGGCGGAGCAGCCGCTTCTAGCATCAGCGAAGTCGCACCAGCCCAAAACGGAAAAATAACGAGTGCACCAAGCCCAAAAGTGAAAGCTATCGGTGGTGAACCAGCAAATATGTCGGTCTCATTTGGTTGCAATATCTCTTTCGCGAATGTCTCTGCGATTGTCAAAACATCCCGATGAAAATGCATAGTTGCTTTAGGTATGCCAGTTGAGCCGGATGTAAAGGCTAAAAGGCTGACATCATCTGAAGCGGTATCACATGGTTGGTGTACGCCAGTGAATTTATTTGCAGCTATTAAGACATCCGAACCTGTGCCACCGCCATAAATTAAAGTTTTCCCAGCATAATTTTTAACAGAGGTCCATTCATCTAAAAATCTGTGATCGACAAAAGCAAATTGAACCTTGGCAATTTCTGCGATCTTCTCTAATTCGCCAGTTCGTTGTAAATGGATCGTGGTAACCGCAACTGCGCCTACTCGCAAGATTGCAAACCAAAGTGCAACTATTGAAGCATTGTTGGGTCCGCGAAGAAGAATTCGATTACCCGGCTTCACTCCGATACTTTCCAAGTAGAGTGAAATTGCATTTACTTGATCAAATAATGCACCGTATGAAATGGAACCCTCGGCTGCTATCAAAGCAATTTTTTCGCGTCCGACACGGACCATAGTTTTATCAAGCAAGACTTCGCTGGCATTTAACCGTTCTGGATAGCTAGGTGGCGAAGTTAATTCTGGCCATTTATCTATTGGCGGTAAATTTTCTCGGGCAAAAGTATCTATATGAGCTGAGCGAAACATTTATAAAACTCTCGCATTATTGATTACAATTTTTTTGTAATCCCCACTCTTAACCAAGTTACGAATCCGGTCAAACCCATCCCAAATTTCTACAAATGAAGTTGTGAGTGGGGAAATTGCGACTCTGATTACATTTGGATTTCTAAAATCTGGAAAAACTTTTGATATTTTGCGCATTGCTACCGAAATCTGAAAGGCATCTTCGTGAAGCAGCGAGATATGGCCACCTCGATGGCTTGCAATTCGCGGTGTTCCAAGCGCAAAACCAAGATCTTTTAACCACTCCTCAAATAAATCGATCATCAACTCGGTACCAAGAGCTGCTTTGGCTTCGATCGCTTGAATTGTGGCTTTTTCAATCATTCCAAATGAAGTCTGAACTGCGCGCAAACCAATTACTGGTGGTGTCGCAATTTGGAAACCGCGAATGCCTTCAGCGCGTTCAAAAAGCGGTCCCATGCCAAATTGATCACCTTGAGCAAACCATCCTTGAATTGGAACTCGAACTTCTTTTTGAATTTTCTTATTTACATATAGCCAGCCGGGAGCTCCTGGTCCACCATTTCCATATTTATAGGTACAGCCAACCGCGAGGTCTACGCTATCGCCATCGTAATTAAGCGCAATCGAACCAACAGCGTGCGATGCATCCCAGAGAGTTAAGGCGCCACATTTGTGAATTAATTCGGTTAGCTCCTTAACATCATTGCGAGCACCAGAGCGATATTGAATCACTTGAAAAGTAACTAGTGCTACATCATCATTTAAATATGGAGTTAAAATTTCAGGAGTAATACGTTCTGGCTCTTCGACTGATTGCGATGAATTTTCAATCATCACTAAATTCAAGTCAAATTCTTTTACTAATCCTTGAAGAATGTAACGATCGGTTGGAAAGTTAGATGTATCTGTAACAATAGTTTTGCGATCTGGCCGTGCTTTGATGGCGCTTCTTGCTAACTGATAAAAGTTTACCGAAGTGGTATCACACGCTAAAACTTGTCCAGCAGCCGCACCTAAAGTTGAGCGGCCAATTAAATCGCCAGTCTTTTCCGATTCGTCTACCCAATGGCTCCAGCCATCAACAACTTCACTACCCCATTCATCGCGCATTAAGGTATTTAGCGCATCAATAGTTGCAAGAGGTAATCGACCGAGGGAATTACCATCTAAATAAGAAACTTCCGGGTCAGTAATTAAGAATTTGCCTCGATACTCCGCAAGCGGGTCCTGTAGGTCCAGTAATTCTGCATGAGCACGATCGGTTTTACGCATTTCGGAAGAGTACTTGAGAACCAAGTACTTTTACATCCCATAAAAAGCCGAAACGTTTAGAAATCCTTAAGATCAAGATCCCTTGCGATAAGGTTAGAAACATGTGTAGCAAAGTGAGTTGTAAGAGTTGCGGTAAACCCACTTGGAGTGGCTGCGGAGAACATATAGAAGATGCGCTCCATGATGTACCAACCATTGATCGCTGCCAAGGCCACGCAGGCGAACCGGCAGAACCTGGCTTCTTCAGCAAGCTATTCGGTAAGAATTAACAAAATAGGTTGTATAGCGCTGCTCCTTTAGAATAACGCTATGCAGATTCCAAAGATTATTCTGTACTACGGCTTTACGCCGATTAAAGATCCAGATGCGATTCGTCTTTGGCAGCAAAATCTTGCGGAATCGCTAAATCTAAAAGGTCGAATTATTATTGCAAAGCATGGCATCAATGGCACAGTTGGTGGCGACATTGAAGATCTTCGCAAATATGTGAAACTCACAAAACGCTATCCTGGATTTAAGAAAATAGACTTCAAATGGTCCGATGGTACCGGTGATGATTTCCCTAAATTAAGCGTAAAGGTAAAGAGTGAATTAGTTGCATTTGGTGACCCAGATGAAATTTCGGTAGATGAAAATGGCGTCGTGGGCGGTGGCGTACATCTTAAGCCTTACGAAGTCGATAAATTAGTTGCCGAACGTGGTGACGAAGTCATTTTCTTTGATGGTCGCAACGCATTCGAAGCAAAAATTGGCAAATTCAAAAATGCAATTCTTCCAAATGTAACCTCGTCACGTGACTTTGTAGTTGAAATTGAAAGTGGAAAGTATGACCACATCAAAGATAAACCAATCGTTACTTACTGCACTGGTGGAATCCGTTGTGAAATTCTCTCTTCGGTTATGAAAAAGCGCGGCTTTAAAGAGGTTTATCAAATCGAAGGTGGCATTGTTCGATACGGGAAAAAATTCGGTGATGACTCACTTTGGGAAGGCTCGCTCTTCACTTTCGACGCCCGTTTAGCTATTGATTTCTCTAAGAAAACAAAAGTTATTGGTGAATGTGAAAAGTGTTCAAAGCCAACGAAACAATTCTATAACTGCGCAAATTTAGCCTGCCATGAATTGGTTCTACTCTGTGATGAATGCGCAAATTACGATGTAAATAAGGGCTGCATTCATGAACTTACCAATAAGCGCGATTCTGAAATGATCGGCTAGAAAGTCTAAAGATCTGTTAATAGCCCGCCATAAATAATAAATGGCGCACCAATCGTGTTTTGTAATTAGTCTTTTTGAAGCCTTTGTCGTAGCCTAGAGAAATGACAATGGAGTCAGCTTTTGAAACCGCGCAAGCGCAATTACGAATAGCAGTAGACCAACTCGGCCTTTCTGAAAATGATTGGCAAACTCTCTCTACGCCACGACGAATTCTAGAAGTTGCGGTCCCGCTTCGTCGAGATAATGACAAAGTAGAGATGTACAAGGGTTACCGAGTTCAATACTCAACTACGCGAGGCCCTTCTAAGGGCGGTGTTCGCTTTCACCCAGATATTGATTTAGAGGAAACTGTCGCACTTGCGATGTTGATGACTTGGAAATGTGCACTTACAAATCTGCCATTCGGTGGCGCTAAAGGTGGCATTGCTATTGATGCTGCAACTCTCTCTGATCGCGAGAACGAACGATTGACGCGTCGCTATACCTCGGAAATTTTGCCCATCATCGGACCAGAACGAGATATTCCAGCGCCAGATGTCGGAACAGATGAGCGCAATATGGCGTGGATGATGGATACCTACTCGGTTAACGCAGGATATTCAGTTCCTGGCGTTGTAACTGGAAAACCAATTGTACTTGGTGGATCACTTGGTAGAAATTCCGCTACTGGTGATGGTGTTGCTATCTCAACTCGAGAAGCGTTACGCGCTCGCGGAATTAATCCAGTTGGCGCAACCGTTGCGATTCAAGGTTTTGGAAAAGTTGGTTACTGGGCTGCGATTGCTCTTGAAAACATAGGCTTAAAAATCGTTGCAGTAAGTGATGTCAATGGCGCAGTCACGGGTTTTAAATCAGTCAGTGATTTATGGAACCACTTTTTAAAGAATAAGAATTTAGATGCGCCTGGAACTGATCGTTTAACTAATGAAGAGCTACTTCACCTTGATGTTGATGTACTCATCCCGGCTGCACTTTCGGATGCAATTACAGGTAAGACTGCCTTAGGAATAAAAGCAAAAATAGTTGTTGAAGGTGCAAATGCTCCAACAACTCCTGAGGGTGATGCAATCATGAACGATAAGGGAATTTTGGTAGTGCCAGATATTCTCGCAAACTCGGGCGGCGTAATTGTTTCCTATTTTGAATGGGTTCAAGACAAGCAAAATTATTTCTGGGACGCGGAAGAAGTAAAGACAAATTTAAATAGCATCATGATGAAAGCACTTTATGAAGTTGAAGCCATGGCTAAAGATCGTAAAGTTACTTGGCGAGAGGCTGCCCACATGTTGGGAGTATCTCGCGTCGCTGAAGCCCATAAATTACGCGGCCTTTACCCATAAAAATAATTATAGAAATTGATAGGGTTAAGTATGACAATTAGCGTTCGACCTTTAAAAGCAGAAGATAAGAGCCGATGGTTAGAGCTATGGCATGGTTATTTAACTTTTTACGAAACATCGCTGAGCAGCGAGCAAACCGAATTAACTTGGAACCGCTTAATGGATTCTAATTACGGAGTTTTTGGTTTGATGGCCGAAAAAGATGGTGCAATGGTCGGAATTACTCACTTCATGTTTCGCCCTTCCACATGGGCTCCGAAAGATTATTGCTACTTAGAAGATCTATTTGTGGATCCAACTGTAAGAGGCGGCGGTGCTGGAAGAGCGCTGATAAGTAGAGTGATTGAAGTAGCTAAAGAACATGGCGCCGGACGCGTTTATTGGACAACAAAAGAGAGCAACGCCCAAGCTCGAATTCTTTACGATTCTTTCACTAAAGTTTCAGAGTTTGTTCAGTATCGATTTCCGCTTAACCCGTGATTTACGCTAATATTGCGCATAGTTAATCGATTAGTTTGGCAACGAAGCCATATTTACCCTGGTAATTATTAAGGATTTAAAATGAATCAAGCTCAATTCGAACAGATGAAATCAGGTAACGGATTTATTGGCGCACTAGACCAAAGCGGAGGTAGCACCGCTAAAGCCCTCGGACTTTATGGCGTGACTGAAAACGCTTATTCAAGTGAAGCCGAAATGTTCGACCTCATCCACGCAATGCGTAGCCGAATTATCAAGAGCGCTTCATTTACATCTGATCGAGTTATTGGCGTAATTCTCTTTGAAATGACCATGAACCGGACAATTGACGGACTTGGTACTGCCGAATTCTTATGGCAGAAGAAAAATATTGTGCCATTCCTAAAAATTGATAATGGTCTTGCCGACGAAGTTAATGGCGCTCAAGTTATGAAACCAATCCCAGAACTTTCGGCTCGACTAGTAGCTGCTAATTCACATGGCGTTTTTGGCACCAAAATGCGCTCAGTAATTAAACGCGCAAATAGTGAAGGTGTCAGCGCTGTAGTTAAGCAACAATTTGAAATTGGTAAGGAAATCATTGCAGCCGGTTTAGTCCCAATCATTGAGCCAGAAGTAGATATCAATTGCCCGGAGAAAGCTGCTGCTGAAGTATTGCTTGAAAAGGCAATTCTCACTGAACTAGATTCTTTAAACGCTGATCAAAATGTAATGTTGAAACTCACGCTTCCAGATCAGGCTAACTTTTTTTCAAAACTAGTTGCTCACCCTCGAGTCATAAAAGTAGTTGCACTCTCCGGCGGCTACAGTCGTGAAAAAGCTAACAAGATGCTCTCCGAAAATGCTGGCGTGATCGCAAGTTTCTCGCGTGCGCTTGCCGAAGGTCTCTCGGCGCAACAGAGCGATGCGGATTTCGACAAAGTCCTTGGTGTAACTGTGCAAGAAATTTACGAAGCATCAGTGAAATAGAGAATTCCAATGCAAATTAATATAGATAAGAAATCTGGAATATTTTTATCAATCATTGCCGCACTGCTACTAATACTTGGATTTATGGCTAATAACCGCGATGGCAATCCCTTTGGATGGTTCAACCATATGGGAATGCATTCTGATGACAAACAATCTAGCTCTTCGAATAATTTTCAAGGCAGCGATATCATGTTCGCACAAATGATGATTCCCCACCATGAACAGGCCGTACAAATCTCTGATTTAGCGTTAAAAATTTCTAAAAATGTAGAAGTATTGAAATTAGCCGCAGAAATAAAAGATGCACAATCTCCAGAAGTATTGCAAATGACTAGCTGGCTCAATCAAGCGAATGCTGCTTTGGAAATGGGCCACTCCATGGGAATGGGTGGGATGCTCTCCGACTCTGAAATTAAAACCTTAGAATCGGCAACCGGTAAAAACTTCGACATACTTTTTCTAAATGGCATGATTGCACATCATGAAGGTGCCATTCATATGGCGATCATGGTTAAAGACAGTGCTAACGCTGATGTTAAAGCTCTGGGTGAATCGATAACTAAATCGCAAGCCGCCCAAATCCTCGTCATGAAAGAAATGCTTAAGAACTTATAGCTCTAAGCTAATTTGTAACCAGCATCTACTATTGCTTTTTCAATACTTGCTGCGGCAATTTCGGCTGTTGAAGTAATTACCGCATTTGCGCTCTCTGCGCTGGCTACTACCTCAGTTACGCCGTCAATTTTCTTTAATTCTGCGGTGACTCGGCCTTCACAATGACCACAAGTCATCCCTTTTATCGAAATAGTTGTACTAGACAATTTGCCCTCCAGTTATTCGTATTAATAGAACTATATAACATTTAGTTGTATCCTCGCACCATCATGAGTAAATCCAAAATTTTTGAATGGTTAGGCGTAGTTACTGCCATTTTTTATTCCATGTTAGTTGCGTTAAATATTGGTGCAGAGTTTGCCGGTTTTACCCTGCTCTTAATTTCATCAGCACTGATAGGAATTTGGGCCTACCTAGGAAAACATAAAGGAATATTGTTTTTGCAATTTTTTTATGCCACTGCAGGCATTATTGGAATGGTCCGCTGGTTCTAGTCTATTTCGACTCAGTCAAATCTTTAACGAACCAAAGTTTTTGCTAATGCAATTTTTATGAATGGATAAGCTTTTCGAGAATTCTCCGTTCAAGTGGATATTCCTTAGGTTCAAGGTCACCTTTTTCCAGCCACCACTTGAAATAGATTTCCAACATACTCTCTAGGTTGTGCTTTGACACAAATCCAATTGTTTCTTTAATCTTTTCAGAACCTAGGTAGCCATTATTTTCTGGAAATGGGAATGCAACATTTCGCAGATCAAAATTAGCAACATCTAGCGCAAAATCATCTGGGTTGTAGGGCAATAAGTTTGCTTCTTTCTTGCAAACTTTTGCAGCTAACTCCACAAAGCCTCGGCTAGTTGTAGCTTGTTTGGTAGCAATATTAAATGCCTGCTTATCCACTTTTTTACCTGCGTTTATTATCGCAACAATTGCATCGGCTACATCCCCAGCGTATACAAATGAATGTATAGATTTTCCACCATTTCCAAGCAGAATTGGTAGCCCCTTTAAGAGGCGACTAAATGCAAAAGATTCGCGATCTTCATAATTATCCGGGCCAAGAACGAACGGTAAGCGACAGGCAGTTGTAGCGAAGAAACCCTTATTGCTAAATTCTTGAAGAAGCGCCTCGGATCGATTCTTTTCTCTTGCATAATCTGCAAATGGGTGCGGTGGTCCTTTAGGAAAATCTTCAGTTATCGGAAAAATATTGCTGGAAGAGTAAACGGCGCCGGTAGAGATGAATATATATTTTTCAATTTTATTAGCGAAAAAATTTCCAGCCTCTTCAACCCAGGCTGAGGCATATGCCGAAAAATCGATAACCACATCAAATTTAGAGTTAGCGAATTGTTCCAAAGCGCCAGGTTGCGAACGGTCGCAGATAACATTTGTTGCGCCAATGTTCTCTTCTCTAGTGCCACGATTAGCGATAGTTACATCTGCACCTTCTTCCAATAAAGCTTTTAATACATATCGACCCATAAACCTGGTGCCACCAAAGAGCAGTACTTTCATCCGAAACTCATTTCGCTAGTGAGTGTTACTTAATTACTTTATTGTAAACAGTTGACTGCATCATAAGCAACTATATAAACTTCACAATTGTGGACCTAATCAATTCAATTGAAACTTTTGAAGCCAGAGTTCCACTCCCCGCTCCACTTGCTGTGGGATCAGCTCGGATTACACATCGCACTTATTCAGTTGTAAAAATTACCACCTCCGATGGAATCGTTGGCGTCGGTTATTGCTATAGCCGTGGACTTCCAATGGCAAAGATTATTGATGATGTGATGACGCCAGTTGCGATTGGGCAAACTGCGGAATCACCAGAAGAAATACGCAAATTAATTCTTGGATTTAATTGGCAATCTGCCGAACATGGATCAGTAACCTCTGCAGCAAGTGCTGTCGATATCGCACTTCACGATATCGCTGGAAAACGAGCGGGTAAAAGTGTCGCAGCAATGTTGGGGGCAACCGTTAGTGAAGTTCCAATTTATTCTGTTATTGGCTATCACTATGGAAAAGACGAATCTGGGTTGCGCGAAGAGATTGATTACGCGCTTAGCCGCGGGATAAATTCTTTTAAAATTGTAATGGGAGCAGACACTCCTGAACGGGATGCAAGTCGATTAAAAGTGCTTCGTGAAAAGGTTGGCGATAAACCATTAGTTGCACTTGACGCATTTCGAACTCTTAAGACTTTGGATAACGCCATCAAGCGAGTAAACCTAATAAAAGAGTATGGCGTCGCATTTGTGGAAGATCCTTTTCTTGAATCCGAAGGCGTGGCTGCTATCGCACTCCGGGAAGCAACTGGCGTACCAGTTTCATTTGGCGAATCCCTAGCTTCTTCAAAGATGGCCGAGCAAGTCCTTTACTATAACCAAACTGATATTTTGAGAATTGATGCACTTGTTATTGGTGGCGTTGGCGAATTTCTTAAGGCAACCACATATGCACATCAAAAAGGTAAAACTTTTGCAACCCATATCCATACCGAGGTTCATTCTCAATTAGCGGCGGCCACCCCTAATCTCTATCCCGGTGGCTTGGAATATCTCGATCCCCGATATGAAATAGATTTATTTCATCATTTGCTCTTAAAACCGATAGAAATTCGAAACGGAAAGGCAATACTGAGCACTGAACCTGGGTTCGGAATCCAATGGGATTGGGACGCAATTCATCACTTCTCGCGTTGAAATGTGGCAAGAAAAGGAGAGAAATTAATTTTGGAGCTTTTGAATGAAGTTTCCGTTTTGCCATATCTTGTGGAACAAGGTGTTGTCACTGCAGGCGAGAAAGTAATAATTGAAATTCTCACCGGTGGCGTATCAAATACCGTGCTTGCAGTTACAACAAATGATCGCAATATGGTCCTAAAGCAGGCGCTACCCGAATTGAAAGTTGCCGAGAAATGGGAAGCTGACCAAAGGCGCGCAATCGTTGAAGCAGATGCGCTTCGCTTATTCCACGAATTGAGTCCAAAGCAAGTTCCTAACCTAGTTTTTATTGATCCAATTCAATTTGTGCTAATTATGGACCGCGTTGAATTAGATAGTACGGTTTGGAAATCTGATTTACTGGACGGCAGATTTGATTTGAATGTAGCCAAGGTATTAGGCGAAACCCTTGCAACATGGCATCTCTACGGTGAAAGTAATCCCGCAAATATCGCTCAATTTAAAGAAGATACACTTTTTGAACAACTTCGAGTTGATCCTTTCTATCGCTTTGTTGCCAAGCAAAATCCAGATCTGCAAACCGTGATCGGTGGACTGATTGACGAACTTGAAACCGAACACACCACTATTGTGCATGGAGATTTCTCACCAAAAAATATTATGGTTTCGCCTTCCGGGCAGGTATACGTGCTGGATTTTGAAGTGATGCACATTGGGAATCCAGTCTTTGATTTGGCATTCTTAGTCGCCCACTTACTTTGTAAATTCTTTAGAGCTGAAAATGAGCAAGTCGCTTCCCAACTCGCAGCTCTCGCTACATCTTTCCTTGATGCATACGAAAAAATGCACGCTATCTCCCCCTCACTTGCGCTGCATACGGCGCTGATATCTCTCGCAAGAGTTGAAGGAAAATCTCCAGTAAATTACTTAAACCTGGCACAACAACAGAAATTACAGGCTTTTACCAAGAGCGTTCTCTATGATTCTAAAATTACAAATGCTCGTGATTTATTCGATTTGGGCAACCGATGAAGATAACTAAGTTACTCGGTTACCAAGTTCTTGATTCTCGAGGTAAGCCCACAGTTGCTGCGGCAATATCTCTAGCAGATGGCAGTACGCATACTGCAAGAGTTCCTTCTGGAGCTTCGACTGGAAAACATGAAGCTTTAGAACTCCGTGATGGTAACCAATCAATTTCTAATCGTTATTACTCTGGAAATTCCGTAAATCTTGCAGTCGCCAATATAAATTCGAAAATTGCACCGCTCTTGATCGGGAAAGAAATAGATCTGGTAAGTGTTGACCAGCAATTGAAAGAGCTTGACCCTTCTGAAACCCATGAGCTTCTCGGCGCAAATGCCACGCTAGCAACTTCACTAGCGGCTGCAATCGCAAGCGCACATGTAAGAAACGTTTCATTAGCGCGGTATTTCCAACCAACCGGCAAACTTCTAATACCGATGCCAATGGTAAATATTCTCTCGGGAGGCGCTCATGCAAATCGAACGCTAGATATTCAAGACATTTTAATTATCCCTAACGGCGCTGAATCATTCACAGAAGCGCTCTCTTGGATTGTTGCAGTACGTGAAATGGCGGCAAATCTTGGAAGTAAAGCGGGAAAAATTACTCATTTGGTAGCGGATGAGGGTGGGCTTGGAATCCCATTTGATTCCATTGAACTAGCTTGCGCATTTGTTTTAGAAAGTATAGAAAAAGTTGGTTTAAGAGTTGGTACTGACATTTCGCTTGCGTTAGATATTGCATCTACTCAGTTTTTTGATGGCGCTCGTTACAACTTGACCACAATTAACAAGAGTTACTCAAGTTCAGAATTTGTTAATTACACAAATACTTTAGTTAATAATTTCCCGATAATTTCGATCGAAGATCCATTTGCCGAAGATGATTGGGAGGCATGGAGCGCTTTTGTGCAGGCAGCTCCCAAAACGTTGCAAATTTTAGGTGATGACTTATTAACAACTAACGCTCACCGATTAGAGAGAGCTATTAAAGATCAATCTGCAAATTCCATCTTGATTAAAGCAAACCAGAATGGTCTAGTTACATCTACCTACCAAGTTCTACAACAAGCTCAATCCGCCAAATTTAACACCGTGGTTTCGGGCAGATCTGCCGAAACTGAAGACTCATGGTTAGCTGATCTAGCAACTGGTTGGCGGGCTGGCCAGATTAAAGTTGGTTCAACCCATGGAGCCGAGCGGAATGCTAAGTGGAATCGTTTGCTTGAATTAGAAGCTACCGAGGATTGTGAATTCAAAAACCCATTTCTAAACTGAACTAAATATTAAAGAAGTGTCTCCTTATAAGCCGAGAAAAATTAGAAAGAGCCCCGATCTCTCGAGGCTCCCTCTTGCATGCAATTGTTCAGCAATGTGGTTTGACCAATAACCTCCGCCCAATTGCAAGTCTGCGGAGCTGGTGACGGGAATCGAACCCG
>Ga0208960_1000295_pt1 | contig 28393 bp, 18 predicted proteins | sample GreLakmeON33MSRF_FD_187703 | JGI IMG/M metagenome (GOLD analysis project Ga0208960, IMG submission 187703) | Freshwater lentic microbial communities from great Laurentian Lakes, MI, USA - Great Lakes metaG ON33MSRF (SPAdes) | ecosystem: Environmental > Aquatic > Freshwater > Lake | place: Great... | reverse complement strand
TCGGGCTGGACGAAGACGCGCAGTTCGCGGCCGGCTTGCACGGCGTAGCACTTGTCCACGCCGGGGAAGCTCAGGCCGATTTTCTCCAGGTTCTCGAGGCGCTTCACGTAAGTATCCATCGTCTCCGAGCGCGCGCCGGGGCGGCTGGCGCTGATGGCATCGGCGGCGCTCACGAGGATGCCCCAGAGGCAGGTGTGCGGCACCTCGTCGTGGTGCGCGGCGACGCCGTTGACGATGTCCGGGGCTTCGCCGAGTCGGTGGAGGAAGTCCGCACCGATCTTCGCGTGTGAGCCTTCCATGTCTTGCTGGAGGGCCTTGCCGATGTCGTGGAGCAGGCCGGCGCGCTTGGCAGCGGGGACGTTCAGGCCGAGTTCCGCCGCCATCAAGCCGGTGAGATGTGCGACCTCGACGGAGTGGTCGAGCACGTTTTGCGAGAAGCTCATGCGGAACTTCAGCCGCCCCAGCACTTGCGCGATGTCGTCGTGCAACGGCGGCACGCCCGCGCGGAAAATAGCGTCCTCGCCGGCCTTGCGCACGATCTCCTCCATTTCCTCATTCACCTTCGCGACGACTTCCTCGATGCGCGTCGGGTGGATGCGCCCGTCGAGGATGAGCCGCTGCATGGCCTCGCGCGCGATCTCGCGGCGGACGGGGTCGAAGCCGGAGAGCACCACCGCGCCGGGCGTGTCGTCAATCAGCACCGTCACGCCCGTCAGCGACTCGAACGCGCGGATGTTCCGGCCTTCGCGGCCAATGATGCGGCCCTTTAGTTCGTCGCCGGTCAGCGTGATGGTTGCGGTGGTGGTTTCGTGCGTGTGCTGCGCAGCGTAGCGCTGGATGGCGAGAGAAATGATGCGGCGCGCGGAGTCCTCGGCCTTGCTCTTCGCCTCGGAGAGGATGCGGCGGGAAAGCTCGTTGGCATCGCGGAGCGCGGTGACTTCACAATCTTTGAGCAACTGCGCGCGGGCGTCTTCGGCGGAGAGTTGGGCGACGCGGGCGAGCTGTTCGCGGCGCTCGCGCGTGTGGGCGTCAGTTTCGGTGCGGGCTTTTTCCAGACAACCCTCGCGGGTGTCGAGCGCGGCTTGCTGGGACTGGATGTGCTTCTCGCGTTGGAGGAAGCCTTCGAGCTGCGTGGTGATGAGCGTCTCGCGCTGGGCAAGGCGTTGCTCGGCGGCGGCGACTTCCTGCTGGCGCGTGACGTAGGCCAGCTCGGCCTGACTGCGGAGCTTGATGGACTCCTCGTTCGCGGTCACACGCGCCTCGCGGAGGAGGGACTCGGCCTCGCGCTTCGCTGCCTCCAACTGGGCGGCTCGCAGTTTGGAAATCTCACGGCGGCGAACGCTCTCCTTGTAGCGCACGTAAGCGTAGCCGAACACGCCGCCGAGCAGCACCCATCCGGCTTCGGTGGAACCAAATGCGGCGAGGAGGCTCATGCGGGAGGGTGGGAGGCCCCAGGTCCAAGGTCGCCAGTCCGAAGCTCAACGCGCACGAAGTTACGCTTTGAACTTTGAACTTTGAACTTTGAACTTTGAACCATGCGCTTTGCGTTCTCTGTGTTTTTTCCCAGCTAATCCCGCTTCGCCGTCACCCATCGCGTTGGCGTGACCACGGCGTCGAGCACGATGTCGTGCGGTTCGGCGGGCACTTCGGTCACGATTTGAAAGTCGAATGCCACGCCAATTTTCATCCCGGTGAAGCCGACCAGCAGCCGGTCGTAATGGCCCTTGCCGCGCCCGAGGCGATGCCCGCGAGCGTCGAAGCCTAGCCCTGGCACGAGCGCCAAGTCCAGCCGGTTCATGGGCGCGAGGGGACAATCAGCCGTCGGCTCGCGCACGCCGAACGGGCCGGTGACCAGTTCGCGCGCGAGGTCGCGGACTTGCACGGGTTCGTAGGCGTTCGTCGTCGCGTTGAAGCGCGGGAGGGCGAGGAGTTTGCCGGAGGCGAGTGCATCGTCGAGCAGCAGAGAACTGTCCGGCTCGCTGGGGAGCGGGAAGAAGAGCAGGACGGCACGGGCGGTTTGCCAGAGTGGAGAGGCTCTCACACGCACACACAGGGCGGCCGAGGCGGAGGCAGCGCTGGCAGATGAATGAGCCTTCAACTCCGCGCGCAGGCGAGCGCGGAGATCGGCCTTGGCGTCAGCGGGGGGCGTCATGCGTGGGGTTTGGAGCTTCTCATTTCGGCTTCGCCTCCGCCGCCAGCGCGCGCCACTTGTCCACGCGCTCCTTGATTTTCTTCTCCACCCCTTGCTCGGTCGGCTCGTAGTAGCGTCGCATCTCGGTCAGGTAATTTTGCGGGACGAAGTGGCCTTCGCCGTCGTGGGCATATTGGTAGCCCTCGCCGTGGCCAAGTCGTTCCGCGCCCTTGTAATGCGCATCCCGCAAGTGCTCTGGCACCGGCAGCGTGCGGCCGGTGCGCACGTCTTCGAGCGCGGCGTCAATGGCCTTGTAGGCGCTGTTGCTCTTGTTCGCCGTGGCGATGTAGATGGCCGCCTCCGCGATGGGAATCCGCGCCTCCGGCCAGCCGATGAACTCCGCGACTTGATGCGCGGCCTGCGCCAGCACGAGCGCCATCGGGTCCGCGAGGCCCACGTCCTCGGCGGCGCAGATGAGGATGCGGCGCGAGATGAAGCGCGGGTCTTCGCCGGCGTGAATCATCTTCGCCAGCCAGTAGAGCGTCGCGTCGGGGTCGCTGCCGCGCATGGACTTAATGAACGCGCTGATGGTGTCGTAGTGCGCGTCGCCGTCGCCGTCATAGACGATGGCCTTCTTCTGGATGCACTGCTCCGCCACTTCCATCGTGATGCGGATGGTGCCGTCGGTCTCCGGCGCGGTGGTGAGCGCGGCGATTTCCAGCGAGTTCAGCGCCTTGCGCGCGTCGCCGTCGGACACGCGGGCGAGGTGCCGCGCGGCCTCCTTCTCAATCTTAATCTTCAGGTAGCCGATGCCGCGCTCCGCATCTATCAGCGCGCGGGCGATGAGGTCGAAGAGGTCGTCCTCGGAAAGCGGCTTCAGCTCGAAAATCTGCGAGCGCGAGACCAGCGGCGAGTTCACGAAGAAGAACGGGTTGTGCGTGGTCGCGCCGATGAGCCGGATGACGCCGCTCTCCACATCGGGCAGCAGCACGTCCTGCTGCGATTTGTTGAAGCGGTGGATTTCGTCCACGAAGAGAATCGTGGTTTGGCCGGTGTTTTCGAGCCGGTTGGTCGCGCCTTGGAGCACGCGCCGCATGTCCGCGACGTTCGACTCAACGCCGCTGAGGCGTTCGAACTTGCACTTCGTCTGCCGCGCGATGATTTGGGCGAGTGAGGTTTTCCCCGTGCCGGGCGGGCCGTAGAAGATGAGCGATTGCAGCCGGTCCGCCTCGATGGCTCGGCGCAGCAGCATGCCCGGCGCGAGGATGTGCTGCTGGCCGCAATACTCGTCGAGGTTGCGCGGCCTCATGCGCGCCGCGAGCGGCATGGCGGAGGCGGTGTCCACATCCGGCGATTCCGACGGCGTCGCGGAGGCGGAGGGCTTCTCAGCGATGGAAAACAGGTCGTCGCGCGGCACGGGGCGAGCCTACCAGCGCGACGACGGCGCGGGAAGGGCCGAGAGCGCGCGGTCGTGCCGGTGGGAGAAGACCGCGTCGTGTTGAAAGAGCGAGGTCCACTCCAACGCGTCCGCGCGGTCAGCGGGCGATCCGCCGTGCAGTTCGTAGCGACCGTCGCGGTGGCGGCGAAGCGTCGCCGCGCCGAAGTTCGCCAGCACTTCACCAGTGTTCGCCCACATCGAGAGGAGTTGTTTCATGGCGCGAGTGTTGCGCGACCGGTCGGACATCCGCTGTCCGGGTGAGAACTTTCCAGTATCCACAAGCGTCCCCCTTTTTGCCTTTCGCCTTTTGCCTTTTACCTTTCTCCTTGGCGCCATGATTATGCGTTACTCCCGTCCTGAAATGCGGTCCATCTGGACCGATGAGAACAAGCTCAAGCTTTGGCTCCAAATCGAACTCCTCGCCAGCGAGGCGCTCGTGAAGGAGCGCATCGTTCCGAAGAAGGATTTCGCCAAGCTCAAGGCTGGCTGCGACGCGTGGTTCGCCGACCTCCCCGGCCTCGTCGCGCGGCAGAAGGAACTGGAGAAGGTGCTCAACCACGACGTGATCGGCTTCACCACTGCCGTCGCGGAGAAGATCAACGACAACGCCAGCCGCTGGTTCCACTTCGGCCTCACCAGCAGCGACGTGGGCGACACCTGCTACGCCGTGCAGATGGTCCAGAGCGCGGACATCCTCATCGCCGACGTCAAGACCGTCCGCAAAGCCATCGCCAAGCGCGCGAGGGAACACAAGTTTACCCCCTGCATCGGGCGCAGCCACGGCATCCACGCCGAGCCGACCACCTTCGGCCTTAAGCTCGCGCTGATGCATGACGAGTTCGGCCGCGCATTGGAGCGCTTGGAGCGCGCGCGCGAAGTCGTCGCCGTCGGCAAGGTCTCCGGCGCCGTCGGCACCAGCGCACACTTGTCGCCGCGTGTTGAGGCTTACGTGTGCAGGAAGCTCGGCTTGCGCCCAGCTCCCATCTCCACGCAAGTCGTCCAGCGCGACATCCACGCGGAGTTCCAGACCACGATGGCCCTCGTCGGCGCGAGCATCGAGCGGTGGGCCGTCGAGTTCCGCCACCTCCAACGCACCGAAGTCCTCGAAGCCGAGGAAGCCTTCACCATCGGTCAGAAAGGCAGCAGCGCCATGCCGCACAAGCGCAACCCCATCACGTGGGAACGCCTCACCGGCCTCGCCCGCGTCCTGCGCGGCAACGCCGTGGCCGCGCTGGAAAACGTTGCCCTCTGGCACGAGCGCGACATCAGTCACAGCAGCGTCGAGCGCATCATCTTCCCCGACTCCTGCACGCTGCTCGACTACATGCTCGGCCTGCTCACGCGCCTGATGGACGGCCTCGTGGTCTATCCCGCGAACATGAAGAAGAACCTCGGCCTCTCGCTGGGGATGTGGAACAGCCAGACCGTCCTGCTCGCGCTCATCAAGAAAGGCCTGACCCGCGAAGCCGCCTACAAACTCTGTCAGGACGCCGCGATGAAAACCTGGGAGGTGAAGCACGCCGGCCGCGACGACGCCGACTTCGTCGCCCAACTCCAGGCCAATCCCGAAGTCGCTAAGCACTTCAAGCGCGGCGAACTCGAAGCCCTCTGCTCCCTCGAATTCCACTTCAAGGAAGTGAGCAACCGTTTCAAGAAACTGAGCCTTTAACAGTCAGGCTTGCGCCCCTGGCCGCACTGAGCATCAGGCCTTATGGGCTGGTTTTGGAGTTTCTGCCGGCCGTGCCACTCGAGACCACTGCCCGCGTTCGCCCGCGCTGCCACGCAGGAATCCGATCACTCTCGCCTCCAGCGCCGGATCGGTGGGGTTGCCGCAAGGCCATCTTTTCCTTTTCGGAGTTCGGGTTGAAATGTCTCCCTCCACTTCATACTCTCACTCGCAATCTTACTTGTAATCCACTCACGGATTTGGAACGGGAGGGATTAAGGGTAAGATTGAGATCACGACTCGGACCAGTAGCTCATGCCACTTTACGAATACGAACTCTGCGACGGCGGCTGCGTGGTTTGCGGCGGCAAGTTCACCCTGCGCCGCCCGCTCGCCGCCAAGCCGCTCACCGAATGCCCCGCATGCCGTAAGCCAGTGCGCAAGGTCTTCGGCACCTTCTACTCGCCGAAGATTTTCAAGAAGTTCAACGTGAAGGACGCGACCAACGCCGGCTTCACCGTCCTCAAGAAACTCGGCAAGGGCGAATACGAGACGCACCGCCCGAAGAAGAATGACCCCGGCGCGAAGGTGAAACCACCGAAGGACTAGCCGCTGGCAAAAACTAGCGCCTCACGCCCATGATGAAAGACACCGTCTCAAAATACCGCCCGTTCCCCGGCGTCCACCTGCCCAACCGTCAGTGGCCCAACCGCACGCTCACGCATGCGCCGCTCTGGTGCAGCGTGGACTTGCGCGATGGCAATCAGGCCCTCGCAGTGCCGATGAACGTGGCGCAGAAGCTCGAGCTGTTTCAGGCGCTCGTGAAGTGCGGCTTCAAGGAGATCGAGATCGGCTTCCCGTCCGCGTCGAACACTGAGTTCGCCTTCAACCGCCTGCTCATCGAGAAGGGCCTCATCCCCGACGACGTGACCATCCAGGTGCTTGTGCAGGCGCGCGAGGACTTGATCGAGAAAACCTTCCAGTCGCTCATCGGCGCGAAGCGGGTGGTCATCCACATGTATAATTCGACCTCGCCCGCGCAGCGCCGCGTCGTGTTTGGCAAGTCGAAGGATGAAATCAAGGCCATCGCCGTCCATGGCGCGAAGCTCATCAAAGACCGGCTCCACCGGCTCGCGGGCACGGACGTGACGCTCCAGTATTCGCCCGAGAGCTTCTCTGCCACCGAGGTCGAGTATGCCAAGGAAGTTTCCGAGGCCGTGATGGACGTGTGGCAGCCCACGCCGCAGCGGAAGATGATTCTGAACCTGCCCGACACGGTCGAGGTCGCGATGCCGAATGTTTACGCGGACCAAATCGAGTGGATGTGCACGAACCTCCGCAACCGCGACTCGCTCATCATCAGCCTGCACACGCACAACGACCGCAACACCGGCACCGCCGCCACCGAGCTGGGTCTGCTTGCCGGCGCGGACCGCGTCGAGGGCACGCTCTTCGGCAACGGCGAGCGCACGGGCAACCTCGACCTCGTGACCGTCGCGCTGAACCTCTACATGCACGGCATTGACCCGCACCTCGACTTCAGCGACCTGAACGCCGTCCGCGAAGTCTATGAGCGTTGCACCGGCATGACGGTGCCGCCCCGCCAGCCTTACGCGGGCGAGCTAGTCTTCACCGCGTTCAGCGGCTCGCACCAGGACGCCATCAAGAAGGGTTTGGCCGAGTGGGAGCAGGGCGGGCGCACGCACTGGGACGCGCCGTATCTCACGATTGACCCGCGCGACATCGGCCGCGAATACCGCGAGGTCATCCGCGTGAACAGCCAGTCCGGCAAGGGCGGCGTGGCTTACCTGCTCGAAAGCGAGTTCGGCATCGAGTTGCCCAAGGATATGCAACGCGAGTTCGGTCCCATCGCCAACGACCTTGTGGACGCGTTGGGCCGCGAGGTGAAGGGCGAGGAGCTCAAGGCGATGTTCTGGAAGGAATACGTCGAGCGCGATTCGCCGTGGTCGCTCATCCACTTCCACGCGGACGGCGTGGACGGCGTGTTCCGCTGCCGCGCGAGCCTGTTAAAGGTCGGCGTGGAGCAGAAGTTGAACGGCGAGGGAAACGGCCCCATCGCCGCCTTCGTGAATGCGCTCGCCACCACCGGCGCTCCGAAGTTCGAGGTCGCCTACTACAAGGAGCACGCCCTCGGGGCCGGCTCGCAAGCCGCTGCCATCGCCTACATCCAAATCAAGCTCGCCGACGGCAAAGTCCGCTGGGGCGCGGCGGTGGACACGAACATCGAGCTGGCGTCCATCAAGGCCGTCCTCAGCGCACTGAACCGCGCGTGACGCACGGCGGCGAAGCGCTAAACAATTTTCAAAAACCATCATGAACATCCCGCTTCGCCGATTGCCCACCGTCCTCGTGCTGCTGCTCGCGGTCGCGCTTCACGCCCCTGCCGCGAGCCAGTCGCTGCCGCGCAGCACCCCGGAGGCACAGGGCATTTCCTCGGCGGCCATCCGCGACTTCGTCGAGGCGGCGGACAAGGCGATTCACACGATGCACAGCTTCATGCTGGTGCGGCATGGGCAGGTGATTGCCGAGGGATGGTGGAAGCCCGAGTCTGCCGACAAGCCGCACGTGATGTGGTCGCTCAGCAAGAGTTTTGATGCGACCGCCGTCGGGCTCGCCGTCGCGGAGGGGAAGCTTAACCTCGAAGACCCGGTGTTGAAGTTTTTCGCCAAAGAAGCGCCGGCCAATCCCTCCGAGCACCTCAAGGCCATGCGCGTGCGCGACTTGCTCTCCATGAGCGGCGGGCACGACACCGAGCCGAAGTTCAGCTTCGAGACCGGGCCGTCCGTGCGGGAGTTCCTCGCTCATCCCGTCGCGCACAAGCCCGGCACTTACTTCCGCTACAATACGCCGGGCAGCTACATGCTCTCGGCCATTGTGACCAAGGCCACCGGGAAGACCGTGCTGGAGTTTTTGCAGCCGCGGCTGTTCGAGCCGCTCGGCATCGAGCGCGCCGCGTGGGCCACGAGTGCGGAAGGCTATTCGCTCGGTGGCTACGGCCTGAGCATCCGCACCGAGGACATCGCGAAGTTCGGCCAACTCTACTTGCAGAAGGGCAAATGGAACGGCCGGCAGTTGCTGCCCGCGAAGTGGGTTGAGGCTGCCACCACCAAGCAGGTGGAGAACGACAAGGCACCGAGCGGTAAGAATCCCGACTGGCGGCAGGGCTACGGCTTCCAATTTTGGCGCTGCCAGCACAACGCCTTCCGGGGCGACGGCCGCGACGGCCAGATTTGCCTCGTCCTGCCCGATCACGACGCTGTCGTGGCCATCACCGCGCAGACCGGCAATATGCAAGGCCAGTTGGACCTCGTGTGGGAAAAGCTGCTGCCCGCGTTACAGGCCAAGGCTTTGCCCGCCGATGCGGCGGCGAACGAGCAACTGAAGCGGACGCTCGCCAAGTTGGTGGCCCATCCCGCGCCGAAGGCCAAGTGACGGACGCTGCGCCATAAAGCGGACACTCTTGTCCCCCTTCATGAGCGCGCCCTGCAGTTGAAGCCCCTACCGGGGGCGAGGGCCGGGGTTGAGGGGGCTTTGGTGAACCCTCAGCGTTCTGTTCAGCAAGCGGTGAGGCACCGATGAAGACCGTTGTGCGCGCATCGTCTGGCCTTAGGCTTGAACAACGAACCGAACGCCACGATGAACTCGCCCTACGTCACTACCCGCTCGGCCTTGTCTCGCCGCACCTTCCTGCGCGGCACCGGCGTAGCGCTCACGTTGCCCTTCCTCGACGCCATGCGGCCCGCGTTCGGGGCCGACGCCAGCAAGGCTCCGCCGCGGCGGATGGTGTGCATCGAGACGAACATGGGCATCCTCCCGCAGTTTTTCTTCCCCGAGAAAGCCGGCAAGGATTACGCCCCCAGCCCGTATCTGGAGCGCCTCGCCGCGCACAAGCAGCAGATGACCGTCCTCTCGGGCACGAGCCATCCCGGCGTGACCGGCGCGCACGCGGCGGAGAAATGCTTCCTCACCGGCACGCCGCATCCGGAGCGCGGCGGCTTCCGCAATTGGATTTCCCTCGACCAATTCGCCGCCGAGCGCGTCGGCAACCACACGCGCTACCCCTCGCTCGTGCTCGCGATGAGCAACGAAGGTTCCACCCTCAGCTACACCCGCAGCGGCGCGCCCATCCCGGCGGAGAAAAGCCCGAAGAAGCTGTTCCAAAAACTCTTCATCCAAGGCAACCCCAAGGAAGTCGCCGCCAACGTCGAGGCCATCAAGCAGGGCCGCAGCCTGCTGGACTTCGTCGGCGACCAGTCCAAGCGCCTCAATCGATCGCTCTCGAAGGCCGACCAGTCGCGCATGGACCAGTATTACACCTCCGTCCGCGACCTCGAGCAGCGGCTGCACAGCTCCGAGGAATGGGAATACAAACCCAAGCCCGTCGTGACCGCGAAGGCCCCCGAGGACATTGATGACGGCAAGGAGTTCGTCGCCAAGACGCGCCTGATGTTCGAGGTGATGAAGCTCGCGCTGGAGACCGATTCCACGCGGCTTGTCTCGCTCTTCATCGACACCACGGTCATCCACAACATCACGCACCACGGCAACCGGCCCGAGGCGCTCGCCGAATTGCGCGGGCACGAGGAGAAGCAGTTCGACGCCTTGAACGGCTTTCTCAGCGCGCTCGCTGGGACGAAGGAGGAGAACCAAAACCTGCTCGACCGCACGATGGTGCTCTACGGCACGCCGATGGGCAGCGCGAACTCGCACTCGAACGTGAACCTCCCGGTGCTACTCGCCGGCGGCGGCTTCAAGCACGGCCAGCACCTCGCCTTCAACAAAGAGAATAACTACCCGCTGACGAATCTCTACGTCTCCATGCTCCAGCGCCTCGGCATCGAGACCGACCAGTTCAGCACGGGCAAGGGCACGCTGCGCGGGTTGGAGTTGGCGTGAGAAAGAAGGCTCGCGGTCATGCGCGAAGGACGAGCCGCCGAGGTCGCTCTTGCAGCGATACGCGGTGACGGTGCCGAGCAGGGCGGCGCGAGGAGGTCCGGTTTTGGCGCACAGAAATGGGCGGAGCTTTTCAGAGAATTGCCAACGCGCGCTTGGTGACGGGGCTTGGATTTGGACCGCGCGACCTCAAGCGGACACTGGAGTTGCCCTTCGGCGCGCCGTCTCGCTACGCTCGCCGCACAATGGCTCACGAATCTGCCGCCACGCCGACAGGCCTCGGCTACCACATGCCCGCCGAGTGGGCGACGCATGTTTCCACGTGGCTCACCTGGCCGCGACCCGAGGGCATCAGCTTCCCGGACAAATACGACTCCGTGCCGGATGTCTATGCCGAGTTCATCCGTCACTTGGTCACCGTCGAGGAGGTGAACATCAACGTCTGGAACGCCGAGAAGGAGGCTTGGGTGCGTGGCCTGCTCACTGACCGCAATGTCCCGCTCGACCGCGTGCGCTTCCACCACTTCCCCGCCTACGAGCCGTGGTGTCGCGACCACGGCCCCATCTTCCTCACACGCGAGCGCGACGGTCAGCACGAGCGCGCGATCGTGGACTGGGGCTACAACGCGTGGGGCAACAAGTATCCGCCCTTTGACCTCGACGACGCCGTCCCGCAGCACGTCGCGAAGTTGCGCGGACTCCCGCTCTTCTCTCCCGGCATCGTGATGGAAGGCGGCTCCCTTGAAGTGAACGGCTGCGGAACCTTGCTCACCACCGAGGCATGCCTCCTCAATCCCAACCGCAACCCGCACCTCACCCGAGCGCAAATCGAGCAGCATCTCAAAGACTTCCTCGGCGTCACTCACATCCTCTGGCTCGGCGACGGCATCGTGGGCGACGACACGGACGGCCACATTGACGACCTTACGCGTTTCGTCAGCCCCACGACTGTCGTGACGGTGGTGGAGGAAGACTCGGCGGATGAAAACTTCGGCTTGCTCCAAGAGAACCTCCGCCGTCTCCGCACGATGAAGGATCAGGACGGCCAGCCCTTGCGCGTAGTCGAGTTGCCCATGCCCGGCCGTGTGGAATACGACGGCCAGCGCCTGCCCGCGAGCTACGCGAACTTCTACATCGCAAACGGCCTCGTGCTCACGCCTACCTACCGGCAAGCCAATGACCGACGCGCGCTGGACATTTTGCAGCGCGAGTTCCCGCTGCATCGCGTCGTGGGCATTGACTCGACAGAACTCATCTGGGGCCTCGGAAGCTTCCACTGCATCAGCCAGCAGGAGCCGGCGTGAGCCTGCATTGATGTGGCAACTCGCAGGCGATGGCATGGCCATCGCCCTCCGAAAAGAAGAACAGCCCCGTCGGGCTTGCGCCCAGCGGAGCTGTTTTGAATTGCGAGGAGTGACTACTTCTTCTTTGCTGTTTTCTTAGCTGCTTTTTTCTTGGCTGCCATTTGTCACTCACCCCCTTTCGACGCGCGCCGACGCGCGTTGTAATCCGTCCCAAAAAGTTTTTTGCACATGTTGTGGTCGCGGTTTATGTCGTTGAATTAACGGATTCACCCCCATCACGTCACGACAAACTTTCACTTCGCGCGATTTTTTTTTGCCCGTATCGTCACGCGCGCGATGTCCACCGACGCTCCTGAACCACAACTCACGCCCATGATGGCGCAGTATCGCCGCGTGAAAAGCGAGCTGCCCAAGGACGCGCTGCTGCTCTTCCGCCTCGGCGACTTCTACGAAATGTTTTTCGACGATGCCGTCACTGGCGCACAGCTCCTGAACATCTCGCTCACCAAGCGCGGCACGATCCCGATGTGCGGCATCCCGCACCACGCGTTCAACAGCTACGTCTCGCGCATCCTCCGCGCGGGCCGCAAAGTCGCTGTGTGCGATCAGGTCGAGGAGGCGCGCCCCGGCCAGCTCGTCAAACGCGAAGTCACGCAAATCCTCTCGCCCGGCACGCACTTCGATGAACGCCTGCTCGCGGCGGAGCGGAACAACTTCCTCGCCGCCGTGTATCCCGCCGGCAAGACGACCGGCATCGCGGTCGTGGATTTAACCACCGGCGACTTCCGCACGACCGAGACCGAGAGCGACGCCGAGCTCCTCACCGAGCTGGAGCGCCTGCGTCCGGCGGAGACCATTTACCCCGGCGAAGCCGCGTCGCTCCGCACGCTGCTGCAAGGCGCGCCCGGCATCCTCATCGGCCACGACGACTGGGTCTTCGCGCCCGAGACGGCGGTCTTCACCGTGCGCGAGCACTTCAAGGTCGCGGCGCTGGACGGCTTCGGTTTGAAGGGCCGCACCGCCGCCACCGGCGCGGCGGGCGCGGCGCTGCACTACCTCGCGCAGCACTTGCGCCGCGACGTGAAGCACCTCACGCGCCTGACGTTCTATCAGTGCCGCGACTACCTCGTGCTCGACACCACCACGTTGCGGAACTTGGAAATCCTCGAACCCCTCCACCGCGATGCGCCCCGGAACACCTCCCTCTACGGCGCACTGAACCGCACCGTCACGCCGATGGGCGCGCGGCTGCTCCGCAACTGGCTCACGCAACCGCTCTCCACTGTGGAGCCGATTCGCCGTCGGCAGGACGCAGTGCAATCCTGGCTCGCGAACGGCGCGGCGCTCGAAGCCTTCCGCGTGAAGCTCGCCGAAGTGCGCGACCTCGAACGCACCGTGAGCCGCCTCTCCGTCGGCACTGGGAATGGGCGCGACCTCCATGCGCTGCGTATGGCGGTTGAGCAAGTGCCGACGCTGAAGCAAGCCCTCGTCGAGCTCGTAGGGAAGCGCTTCCGCGCGTCCACTGCGGCACCGAGCCTGCTCAATGAGACAGAAGCGGATGACGCGCAGGAGCGCATTCCTGCCTTGCTCGCTGACCTCGCCGCCCAACTCACCGAACTCCCCGCGCTCGTCGAGTTGATTGCCCGCGGTATCGTGGACGAACCCCCGCTCGCCTTGAAGGAAGGCGGCCTCATCCGCGACGGCTTCGACCCCAATCTCGACGAACTCCGCGCCGCGTCGCGCGGCGGCAAGGATTGGATTGCCCAGCTCAAACAGCAGGAAGTCGAGCGCACCGGCATCACGTCGTTGAAAGTCGGGTTCACCTCCGTCTTCGGCTACTTCATCGAAGTGACGAAGGCCAACCTCGCCAAAGTCCCCGCCGACTACATCCGCAAGCAAACCATCGCCAACGGCGAACGCTTCATCACGCCCGAGCTGAAGGCGATGGAAGGCAAAATCCTCGGCGCGGAAGAGCGCGCGATGAAGTTGGAATACGAACTCTTCCTCCGCGTGCGCGAGGAAGTCATCGGCAGCCTCGCCGCCATCCAGCAAACCGCCGCCGCGCTCGCGCAGCTCGACGTGCTCGCCGCCTTCGCAGAAGTCGCGCGCCACTTCAACTACACCCGCCCCGAAGTCCGCGACGCCGGCCAGCTCCTCATCCGCGATGGCCGCCACCCCGTCCTCGACCAAGCGCTGACGGAAGAACGCTTCGTCCCGAACGATACGGAGTTGGGGACACAATTGCCGATTGCCGACGGGTGTGCGCCAGCGCCCCAATCGGCAATCGGCAATCGGAAATCAGAAATGCCCCAAGTCGCCCTCATCACCGGCCCGAACATGGCGGGCAAATCCACCTACATCCGCCAGGTCGCGCTGCTCACCCTCCTCGCGCACACCGGTAGTTTCCTCCCCGCCGCATCCGCGCGTGTGGACTTGGTGGACCGCATCTTCACCCGCATTGGCGCGAGCGACGACCTCGCGCGCGGGCAGAGCACCTTCATGGTGGAGATGAGCGAGACCGCGAACATCCTCAACAACGCCACCGCCCGCAGCCTCCTCATCCTCGATGAGATCGGGCGCGGCACGAGCACCTTCGACGGACTCTCGCTCGCGTGGAGCATCGTCGAGCACCTGCACAATCAAGTTGGCGCGAAGACGCTCTTCGCCACGCACTACCACGAGCTGACCGAGCTCGCCGCGCGGATGCCGCGCCTGCGCAACTACAACGTCGCCGTCCGCGAGTGGCACGACCAAATCATCTTCCTGCGCAAAATCGTCGAGGGCGGCACCGACAAGAGCTACGGCATCCAAGTCGCCCGCCTCGCCGGCGTGCCCAAGGAAGTTCTGGAGCGCGCCAAAGTCATTCTCCGCAACCTTGAGGACAGCGAACTCACGCCGGAAGGCACCGTCCGCCAGACCAACCGCCGCCAGCAGGACCGCGACAAGCTCAAGCAGCTTGAATCCAGTCCGCAGATGGATTTGTTTGGTTGAACGAACCCCGAACCCATGCACGAAGACAAGTTCATTGAGTTGAAAGACGCCACCGGAGCGCTCGCCGTCATCGCCCCCGAACTCGGTGGCTGGCTGCTGCGTTATGCGCGGCCTACTGCGAAACACGGTCTCGTGGATGCGCTGCACTTCGGGCAGGCGGTGGTGGACCGTTACCCCAAGGAGATGTGGGCGGGAAATCCGCTGCTGTTTCCGATGGTCAGCTTCAACCACCTGCCGGGCCGCGAGCATCACTACGCGTGGCGCGGGTGCGAGTTCGCGTTGGGGCAGCACGGCTTCGCGCGCCGGTCGGCGTGGAGCGTGGTCGCGCGCGCCGAGTCGGCGCTGACGATGGAGCTGACGGACAGCGACGCGACGCGTGCGGTGTATCCGTTCGCGTTCGTGCATCGCGTGACCTACCGGTTGGATGGCGGACGGCTGCACTTCGAGCAGACGGTGGAGAACCGCGGCGCGGAGCCGATGCCCTTCAGCACCGGGATTCATCCCTACTTCCAAGTGCCGCTCACGCCGCGCAGCGAGCGGAACCGTTGCTTCGTGAAGATCCCCGCGTGCCACCGCCTCACGCCGGACGCGCGGCACGAGCACTTCACCGCCACGCCGCAAGCCGCGTCCGAACTCAGCGTGGCGCAGGACATCGCGCACACGTTGTTCCTCGGCGAGTTCGCGAAGCCCGAACTCACGCTCGTAGATCCGGCGAGCGAACTGGAAATCGTTCTCAACTGGGAAGACGCGCCGCAGCATCGCTATTGCGCGTTGTGGTCGCGCACGACGGACGCGCCGTTCTACTGCCTCGAGCCGTGGACCGCGCTGCCGAACTCCTTCACCCGCGCCCAACCCGGCGAGGTCATCGTGCTTGCGGCGGGCGAGACCTTCCGCGCGGCCATGTGGATGGAGCTGCAACTGCATCCTCTACGCGGGATGGTGGCGGAGGAGAACAGGGCGGAGGCGAATCTCAAGAAACGCATCTAACGGCTGGGGCCGCCAAGTCCTAATTGAAGGGCCGCCCGTGGCGGGAGCTGGACGAGGAGTGCGAGCGGTGGAGATTTTGAGCCGTGCCCGGCTCAACCGGAGCAGTCCTGTTTCACGGGAAGAAGAGGAACTCGTTGCTGTTGAAGAGCGCGCGGCAGAGCGTGGCCAAGCCGTGTTGGCGCGCGATGGGTTCGGCTTCGAGGAGTTCCTCAGCTCGCGGCTCGCGGCTGAGGGCGAGCTGGTAGGCGCGTGTGATTTGGGACGCGAGCGAATCGCCCGCATCTTTCTGAACGCGGGCGGCGAGGGCGGCGGCTTGGTCGAGGGTGAAGCGGCTGTTGAAAAGGTTCAGCGCCTGGATGGGCGTAGTGCTCTCGCGGCGGCGCGCGGTGCTCTGGCCGGCATCGGGACAGTCGAAGGCCCCGAATACCGACTCCCGTTCGCGCCGGACTTTGTGTGCGTAAATCATGCGGCGCAGTCCGTCGCCGGTGAAGGACTCGACGGGCGTGAAGCCGCTCAGACCGCCGCGCTGGGCGAAGAGGTTGTAGCCTCGCCCATACATCTTCAGGTCGAGCTGGCCGCTCACCGCGAGCATCGTGTCGCGGATGGTCTCGGCTTCGAGGCGACGGGCGGGGAAGCGCCAGAGAAGGCGTGCGTCGGCGTCGAGCAATTGCGGATTGCGGATTGCGGATTGCGAATTGGCATCCGCGCGTGCCGTGACGGCTTTGGCATTCGGAATTCGAAACTCGGAATTCGCAATTGCCGCGCTTTGCCGGTAGGCCGCCGACAGCACCACCCGCCGGTGCATCGCCTTCACCGACCAGCCGCTGCGGATGAACTCTGCCGCCAGCCAGTCGAGCAACTCGGGGTGCGAGGGTTTCATCCCGCTGCGACCAAAGTCGCTCGGAGTCTCGACGAGGCCGGTGCCGAAGTGGCCTTGCCAGATGCGGTTCACCATCACGCGGGCGGTGAGCGGGTTTTGCGGGCTGGCAATCCAGTCGGCCAGCGCGCGACGGCGGTCCTGCTCGGCGGCGTCGAGCGGCAGCTTCAATGCGCCGAGCGCGCTGAGGACGGCGGGCGCGACTGCGTCCTTCGGCTGCTCCGGGTCACCGCGATTCAGCAGCCGGATGTCGTCGGGCTTGCGAAACGTGCCGGCGAAAACCTTCTGCGTGTTCTCCACGGTTTTAATTTTGGCTTCGAGCCGGGTCTTCTCCTGATTTAGCGCGTCCGCCTGCTTTGCTTCGTCCGCGCTGAGGCCCTTGGTCGAGAAGGCCACGGTGCGCCGCGCTGCGGAGTCGAACTTCTGCCGGTCCGTCGCGTCCACCACAACGCGCCACTCGCCCGTCGCGCTGGCGACCTCGATGACGTAATCAGTGGCGAGGCGGTCGGCAAACTGGCCTTCGCGGTCGCGGCCCCAGACGACACGCTCGATGGTGTGCTCAGCAGGGAACTCCAGCAGCACCCAACCCTTGCCTGGCGCGTGGGACATCCAGCTTCGCGAGTTGCCGTAGTTGCCATCGTTGACGAAGCGCAGCTCGTGGCGGTCAGCGGAGACCTTGCTGCCAGAGGCCGTGACCGTGGTGCCCGCGCTGGAGAGCGCGAGGTTTTCCGGGCCGGAGCCGAAGACTTCCAGCTCGTCTATGCACGGCTCCAGGCTGTTCGTTTCCTTGATGGTGAAGCGCATACGCTTGGCCTTCACGGGCGCGAAGCGGTCGATGTTCGCCCGCGCGTTCACCGCCGGGCGCTCGGCCCCGGACTTCGCGAGCGGGGCAAAGCGGGCGAGCTGTTTGTCCACCTCGGCCAGGCGAGCCTTGAACTGAGCCGCCTCCCTTCGCGCGGCCTCGGCCTCGGGCGTGCGCAGCTCGCGATCCGCATACTCCACGCCCGCGACAAACGCCTGCATCGCGTAGTAATCCCGCGCGCTGATGGGGTCGAACTTGTGGTCGTGGCAGCGCGCGCAGCCGACGCTCAGGCCGAGGAAGGTCTGGCCAAGGTTCACCACGATTTCATCCAGCGAGTCCTGCCGCGCGAGGCGTTTGGAAACATCGTCCGCGCCAATCTGCCCCGGCAACAGCACCGACGCGGTGAGGAGAAAACCCGTCGCCGCGTCCTCGCCCAAGGCGTCGCCCACAATCTGCTCGCGGATGAACCGGTCGTAAGGCGTGTCATTATTGAAGGCGCGGATGACGTAGTCGCGATACGGCCAGGCGTTGGGCCGCTCGGTGTTGACCTCGAAGCCGTGCGTGTCCGCGTAGCGCACCACGTCCAGCCAATGCTGCGCCCAGCGCTCGCCGTAGCGAGGCGAGGCGAGCAGTTCATCCACCACGCGCGCGAAGGCGTCTGTGCGCGGGTCTGCGACGAACGCCGCCACCTGCGCGGGCGTGGGCGGCAGACCAGTGAGGTCGAAGCTCACGCGCCGCAGCCACGTCACGCGGTCCGCCGGGGGCGACAGCTTCAGGCCGCTGGCCTTGAGTTTCGCGGCGATGAAGGCGTCCACCGAGTGCGTGCCCGGCGCGACGGCAAGCGGCTGAAAGCTCCAGTGATTCCGCCGGTCCGCCAGCGTCCCCGCGCCCCCGGGCGCGGCGGCTGACAGCGTGGCCGCCAGCAGCAGGCAGCCCAGCAGGCTGGGGAAGAGCGGGTTCATGTTAATCGCTTTATCCTCTCCGAGGGCGTTGGTGGATTCAACGCGCAATGTGGACTGAGCTGGTGAAAGCAGAAGCTCACTCTACTTCGCGAAGGGCTTGGGCGCGGTCTTCGCCTTCGCGTCCAGCTCGGCGAGTTTGAGGCGGACGCTCACAATGTAAGGCGCTTCGTTCGTAGTCCAGTGGCCGTAGGTCGTCGTCACGATGGTCGCGTCGGGCAACACTTCAACGCCGGGATAGGCGCAGTCGGAGCCTTTGGTGTTGTCCATGAGGCGGACGTGGTATTGGCCGGGCTGGCCGGTCGCGAGGTCGTCGTAGCGGCCCACCCACGCGACCCAGTCACCGGCGAAGGGCGTCGTCTTGCCGCGTGGGGCGAGGCTGCGGAAGGAGACGAAGAGCCGGCCGTCGGGCAGATACTTGCCGGTGTGGCGGTCGCCGTTGAGCGAGTCGGGCAACTCGCGCGGGGTGGTGAAGGTCACGCCTTCGTCGCGGCTGAAGATGATGTGCGAGTTCTTCGTGCGGGAGTTCTCGCGGAGGAGGACGGCGATTTCCTTGCCGTCGGGCGAGCGGATGAAGCCGGGTTCGCAGAGGTGAACTTTCGTGTCCTGCTGCACGGTCTCGGGCGCGGACCAAGTCAGGCCGCCGTCGCGGGAGAAGGTCTTGAAGAGCTTGAACTCGATGGGCTTGGTCTGCGCGGCCTTGCTCGTGAAGTAACGGCCGTCGTCGTGGAACATGGCGAGGTAATGACCGGGGGTCTTGAGCGGCTCGGTGAAGCCCATGACCACGATGCCGCCCCAGTCGCCGACCTGCTTCAGCTCGCTCCAAGTCTTGCCGTCGTCCTCGCTCACCGCGAGCCGCGCGGGGTAGAGGCCGCTCCACAGGATGAGCCGCTTCTTGCCGGCGGCGTCCACGACGCGATGCAGCGTGGGGACTTCGCGGGACGTGGCCCAACTCGCGGGCGTGGGCAGGCGTTCGCTCCACGTCAGGCCGCCGTCGGGGCTGCGCTTGTAGACGATGCCGCCCTTGCCGTGGCCCTTGGGATAGACCGTGAGAATGGTCTTCCCGTCTTCGAGGAGCACGGTGGTCGGGTGACCGAGATACTGGCCGGCCTCGCGGTCCACGATGACTTGCCGCTGCTGCTCGGCGGCGAGGTCAATCGTGGGGACGGGGAACGGCGCGGCGCGAATGGATCCGCAGATGAAGGGCAGCGAAGCGATGAGGACGAGGATTCTCATGGTCTCGTGGGTTTGACCTAAGTCAATAAACTGGGTCATTCCAAAGTTGTTTTGCCATCCATCCACTGCTTCACGCCAAAGCATGCTGCGTTTGCGAGCGCACAGGGATCACTTCGCCGGCGGAGGCCTCATCTCGGGTGCTTTCCCCGCCTTGAGCCACTCGGGGGAGAATTTCATGAAAACGATCTGCTCGTAAGTCTGCTTCTCGCCGCACTCGATCAGGACGCCGACAAGCCCGCCCTGCATTCGGACCATTGCGGTGTAGGCGCTCGGACCGCTCCACAGCAATTGCGCGTGCGGCCACGAGCGGCCCGCGTCCTCGCTGATCCAGGCGTGCACGCCAACGCGGCCGGGAGTGACCGGGTGCGTAAAGATCCAGTCGAACTGGCCGTTCGAGCCGGAGCGGAAACAACGGTAGATGCAGCCCTGGCACTGGTTCTCAACCAGCGGCGCAAGGCCCTCGGCAGGTTGCCACGTGTCGCCCCGGTCGCGGCTGATGACTTGTGTCCGAGAGCCGCCGAAGCCCGCGATGGTCCGCGCGTTCATCAGCAGCGTGTGGCTGTCCAGTTCGATAACCTGTGGTTCGCTCGTGTTGTCTGCCGCGCTGCCGCCGAGTTGCCATGTCGCGCCGTGGTCATCTGAGTAGAGGCTGTGAGTGCGATAGGTGCCGCCGTCGCTGTGGTAGCTCGGCAGCAGCAGGCGGTCGGGCTTGCTCCCGCCACGCAGATACAATCCCGCACCAGGCCCTGTGCCATACCAGCCCCACGACGGTTTGCGCGCGGTGGCGGAGAGGTCGCGGGGAGTGGCCCACGTCGCGCCGTCGTCATCGCTGTGCGTGATCCAAACCGTCGTGCCCGGAGCCTTGCCGGAGACAATGTCGTTCTCGACGTCTTGACCGCGGCTGCGCGTGAACGCGAGCCAGAGGCGTCCGCTCGCTTCGTCCAGCACGACGCACGGGTTGCCGCAGGTGTCCGTGTGGAGGTTGGCAACGACTTGCAGCGGTTGCCAAGTCTGGCCGAGGTCGAGACTGCGCCGCAGCACGATGTCGATGTCCCCGGACAGCCCGCGGCCAGCGACTCGTCCTTCCGCAAACGCAAGTAATGGCTTCTTGGGCATCCACCAGATGGCCGGGATACGATAGCGTGCGTAGCCCTCGCCGGACTTGAACGGCACGCTGTAGTGGAGCGCCTGCGCTTGGGCACAAGCGGCCCGTGGCGCAAAAAAGACGCTGGCAGTCAGGAGGAGCAACAGTGGCAGTCTCATGATTCGTTTGGCATTTTCTTGGGGCGGATCATCAGCACGAGGATCACTGACACCATCGCCGTGCTGGCGAAGACGCCGAAGATGAGGTTGAGCGGCACCTGCCGGTCGCGCAGCGCACCAAAGGCCACGTCGGCGAAGCCGCCGCAACTGATGCTCACGAGGTTCATGAACCCGTAGCCGGTGGCGCGCAGCTCGGGGCGGACGATTTGCGAGAGGATGGGCATGTTGTTGCAGTCGAACGCGCCCCAGCCCAAGCCGAAGAGGACGAGGAAGAAGATGGCGACCGCGAGCGAGCCGGAGTTCCCCACGCCGAAGAGCGCGGGGATGAGCAGGCTCATGCCCAGCGCGCTGGTGAAGATGCGGCCGCGTTCGCTGCGACGCATCCAACGGTCTGCCAGCCAGCCGCCGATGAGCGCGCCGATGAGGGAGGCGAGGTTCACGAAGAGCGTGGCGGACACGCCGGCCTTGCCTTGGCCGATGTTGAACTTGTCCTTGAGGATGGCGGGCATCCAGTCCTTCACCACCCAGCCGGCCAGCGCGGGCAGGGTGAAGTAGAGGACGAGCAGGATGAAGGAGCGGTTGGTCAGCAGCTCCTTCGCCGCTTCGCCGAAGCCGGTGGCGCGCGGGATGGTGGTGGCGTTGGGGTCGGTGAGTTTCGGGGCGTCGCGCAGGAGGAAGAGCAGCGGGACGGCGTAGAGCACGCCGACCGCGCCGGTCACGTCGAAGGCCCAGCGCCAGCCGAGGCTCGGCGCGTCGGCCACGTAGCCGGTGAAGCCGCCAATCATGATGCCGACGTAGATGCCCATTTGGTGGAACCCCACGGCCCGCGAGCGGGTCTCGCCTTGGTGGTGGTCCGCGATGAGCGCGAGTGCCGCCGGGATGTAGAAGGCTTCGCTCATGCCCATGAGTGAGCGCGCCCAGAGGAGTTCATCGTAGGACTTCACATGGCCGGTCCACCACGTCACGAGGGACCACACGAAGAGGCTCGCGCAAATCGTGTAGCGGCGACTGAAGCGGTCGGCGATGTAGCCGCCGACGGGGCTGAGGATGGCGTAAACCCACTTGAACTGGCCGAGCATCATGCCCCAGTTCGCGTCGGTGGCGATGCTCGGGATGTCGCCCATCATGGAGTATTTCATCGCCGCCATCATCTGCCGGTCGAGGTAGTTGAGCAGCGCGACGGGGAAGAGCAGCGCGACGACGAGCCAAGCGGTGCGGGTGGCGGGGGAAGTGGACATGAAGTTTTGGGTGCGTCTTCTCCCTCTCCCTTCCTCGGAGGAGGGGAGAGGGCTGGGGTGAGGGGTTATGTGGGTCGGCGCAAGGGGTCGCACCCCTCATCCGGCCTGCGGCCACCTTCTCCCCTCCGCTGCGGAAGGGAGAAGGCTCGCTGCGTGGCGCTTGCTTTTATACGCACGCTTTTATTGAACAGCGGAAGTTTCACTTCGGCCACTCGCCGTTGACCATCGCGCGCGGCTCCAGCTTCGCCGGGTCAATTACGACGTGCTTCACCTTCTGGCGCTTCCAAGTGTAGGTCGCGTGCACGAGGCCGTCGCGGGTCTGGATGAGGGCAGGGTAGCTGTATTCGCCGGGGTTGCTCTCCAACACGAGCGCGGCCTGCCACGTTTTCGCGTCCGCCGAGAGCGCGAGGTTCAGCGGGGAGCGGCCCTTGGGCGTGTGATTGTAAATGAGCAGGTGCCGCCCGTCCTGGAGCGTCACGGCGTCGGTGCCGGAGCTGGGATTGGGCAAGGCAGTGAGCGTCATAGCGCCCCAGGATTTGCCGAGGTCCGTGGAGCCAACCTGAAACAGCTTGCCCTGCCGGGTGCGTCCGAGCGCGAGGAGGTTGTCACCGCCGAGGAACAGGATGCTCGGCTGGATGGCGCTGACCGCCTTGCCGTCGTTGACCGGGCCAATCATGTCCCAAGTCTTGCCGAGGTCGCGCGAGCGCTCGAAGTGGACGCGCCAGCCGTCGTGCTCGCTGCTCGACGGGCTGAGGATGTCGCCGTTGGGGAGCTGCACGGGCTTGTTCTTGATGGGCCCGACGCACTCGCCGGGAATGCGGCTCGCGGCGCTCCAGGATTTTCCGCCGTCGCTTGAAGTGCGCAGCATCCCCCACCAGGTGCTGGGGGTGGGGCCGACTTTGTAGAAGAGCAGCAGCGGCCCGGTCTTGGGCTGAAAGAGCACGGGGTTCCACGTCGGGTGGCGTTGGCCGTCGGGCTGGACGCCGTTGGCGACTTCGACGGGGGCGGTCCACCGGCCGCCTTCGAGCCGCGCGACCCAGATGCCCACGTCGGGGTTCTTCTCCGCCGTGCCGCCGAACCACGCGGTGACGAGCCCGCCGCCGGTCGGCTCGGCGATGGTGGACGCGTGGCACGAGGGGAACGGCGCGGTCTCGTAAATGAACTCGGACTTGAGCACGGCGGGGACGGCGTCCAACCACTTCCACGAGGTCAACTCATGGCCGGCGTTGCCGAGTTTGTGCCAAACCACCGCCGTGGCTTGGCGAGCCTTGCCGGCGTCCAATACACGCACGGTCATCCGATAGTTCATGCCGGCAACAACCTGATGCTCGGCCTTCTCGATGGCTTGGAAAGTCAGTTTCGCGTCGTGCTTGGCGACCGCGAACTTCGCCGCCGCGAGCGCGTCTGCGTCCGTGGGCGCGACCGGGCTGAAGCCGCCGAGAATGGGCTGGGCGATTGCGATGGTGGCGAGGCAGAGGAGGGAGAGCAGGAGTTTCATAGTTCAGTTCATGTGGGCTTGCAGCGCCTTCTGCAACGGCTCGTCAGCGCGGACGAGAACCAAATCAATGGGCAGGACGACGCCGTTGTCGTCCTTCACGAAGTTGCCGGGATGGGCGTCGAAGGCGGCGGTCTCATCGAGGTCCCGGTAGAAGGCGAGCGCGCCGGGGCGACCGAGGGTGAGGCCGTGGAGGGGGTGGAACCAGAGCTTGGCCATGAAGGCGAGCATTTCGGCTTGTTCAATGGGCTGGCCGAGAATGGTCGGCTGCGAAGTCACGAGGACGAGTCGCTCGCCCTCCAGCGCCACGCCCTCCAACCGCACGGCATCATTGAAGAGGGAGTTTTGGAGTTGGAGCCGGTGGAGGTATTCCAGCGGGAGTGCGTTCGTCAGCTCCGCTTCGAAACCTGTCTCCTCGCCGCTGACCACCGTGAAGCCACAGCGGCCCGGGTGAGTGAACTTCCAATAGCGGCTGAAGTCGGGCGGGGTGGCTATGCGGTGTTCCTCGCCACCCGCGCGTAGGTCGGCGGGGAAGTCGGCGGTGGCAATCAGGCTACCGCTTTCGCGCGCCCACGCGAGGAGGTCGCGCTCTTGGCGGCGGCGGAACACCTCTCGGCTGCCGAGCGCAGTTCTTCCTCCTGGCGAAGGAGTCGCTGCAAGGTGGCGCGCGGCTGATTCAAGCGCACCCGGAGCATCTCCTTCGGGTCCGTCAGATAGATGGCCGGTTTCATGAGGCATAGACTAGGGCGCACGGCAGAGGCCGTCAAACGTGGCTTCTCAGCGCGAGCGCGGGTTTCGCAGGTAGTAAAACCGCCCGTCCTCCGCGCCGCCAAGGAAATCGGGCACGCCGTCGCCGTTGAAGTCCACCGTGGTCGGGCTGACGTCGTGGCCCTCGATGTTCTGCTGCACGAGCGCGCCTTCGTCTTTGAAAAGCCACTTGCCGTCCCGCGCTGCCACCTGACGCAGCAGGTTTGCGTTTGAGGAGTTCAGCAGGAGGTCCAGATGGCCGTCGCCGTCCCAATCCACGATGCCGAGTTTCCGCCGACCACTTTTGCCGGCGAGGCCCTTGCTCAAGAGCAGCGGTTCGCCCTTCGCATCGCACAAGACCCGCTGCGGCGGGAGCAACACCAGTTTGCCGTCGCGCTTCGCCCGCTCGAAGAACGCCAGGTAGCCCGCCTGATCCAGCATCACGAGGTCCATCAAGCCGTCCTTGTTCCAGTCCACCGCGACCGGCGTCGTGCGCCACTGCGTGAGCAACGCCTTCCCCTCGGGCCGCAGCCAGCCGTAGGCGAGCGTGGGCTGCGTGCCATTCCACTCGACCTCGATGGGTTGCGCGGCGGCGAGCTTGGGCGACTTGCGCGTGCCGGTGTTCCGATACCACTCCACTTTGCCGAGGATGGAATTCACGAGCAGGTCAGGCAACCCGTCGCCGTCCCAATCCGCCACGGTCTGCGTGGTGTAACCCCACTTCGCCTCGGCCGGGCCTTGGATGCTGCCGTTGTAGCCAGCCATCGGGCGGATGACCTGGCCGCCGGCTGCGAGCAACTTCGGCGCGGCCCACTTGGGCTTCTCGACGCGCGGCCCGCTGAGGTTCTCGAAGAAGGCGATGTAGCCGGCGGTGTTGCCGCAAATGATGTCCGTGTCGCCGTCGCCGTCCCAATCGAAGCCCACCGGCGTGGCCAGCGCGCCGAACTTCACGTCGTCCGCCTCCTGCTGGAAGTAGCGCGGTGGCAGAAACTGCGGCGTGCGGTCCGCCGTGAACTTGCCCGTGTTCTCGATGAACGCCACGCGCCCGTCCTCGTCGCCGACAATGAGGTCGAGGTCGCCGTCCTTGTCCCAGTCAATCGCGGTGGGCGTAATCATCTGCAAGTCCATCGTGAGCGGCCGCGGCACGCCGGGGAGCTTCGTGGCCTGCTGGGTCGCCAGCCACGCGGCAGGAAACTGCGGCCCTTGATGACCAGTCGGCACCGTGAGCCTGCGCCCCGCCGCATACTTCGGCGCGGGGCGCGTGCCGACGTTCTCGAAGTAAGTGAACCCGTCGAGGAACTCGCCGCAGATGAGGTCGAGATCACCGTCCCCATCGAAGTCCGCGAAGTTCGGTGCCGGCCAGCCGAAGGTCTCCAGCGGCTTGGCTCCCGCGAGGATTTTCACTGGCTTGTCGTAACCCGGCTTCTCCGCCGTGCCCGTGCCCTTCGCGAAATACACGAAGCCGCGCAACGGCCCGTTGGTCCACTGACCGCTCGCGTCATACGCGTTGTCCCAGACGTATTCCGTCCAGTCGCCCACGCCGATGATGAGGTCCTGCGTGCCGTCGCCGTCGTAATCCACCAGCCGCCACATATTCGCGCGGACCTTGTTCGGGTGAATGTTCGGAGGCAGCGCGAGCTTCACCGCCGCGTCGAGACCGGTCTTGAGGAAGTCCGGGTGAGCGTTGCCCGGCGTGAGCACGACCGGTTTCCCGCCGACGTAACTGACCTGCACGTTCTGCAATCCCTTGCTGATGCGACGGCCCGGCTTGAAGACGGGCATTTTGTTCTTTGCCGTGTCGCCCGAGACGTTCTCGAAGAAATAAACCCCGTTGTAAGGCTTGTCCGGGCAGTTCACGACGAGGTCGAGGTCGCCGTCTCCATCGAAGTCCATCGGCAACGGCCACGCCCACAACCCGACACCAAGATCCACGACGAGGCCGGGGTGGTTGTATTTGAGCCGTTCCAAGCGCGGCGCATCCGCCCCGAGCGCAGCCGTGGCCCAGACGACCGTGGCGAGCACACCCAAGGCCGGCGAAACGGCGGAAAGGAATTTCATGTGGGGGGAATTGTTGTCTCGCGAAGCAGAACCAATCAGCTCACTCGCTTCAATCCTGATTCTGCTGCCGCCGCCACCCACTCAAGGCGTGGAAGCCTTCCCGCGCACGAAGTCCGCCACCGCAAGGCCCAACTGCCGGCCTACCGTGCGGTAGCCTTCGGTCGTGCTGTGCGGGGTGTTCCACACCGTTTCCAGGCATGTGGCAAGGGTGTGTGGATTACCGTTGGCCGTCGCCCACTGGGCGCTCATTTGCTTCCACAACGGGTGGTAGCTGGGGCCGGTGATGTGCGGTTTATCGTCGAGCACGAGAGGTTCCGCGATCCGGCTTTTGGCGGCAGCGAGGAAATTCGTCTGGCTCACCCGTCCGGCCTCCGCCATGAGCGCCGCCGGGCCAAAGAAGAAGTAGGGACGTGACTCACCAGGCCCGGGATTGTGCAAGTCGAGAAAGACGTCAAGCCGGTTGTCCTTCGCGAGCGCTCGCAACCGCTGCTGCGCGGCGGCGACCTCGGGGTAAACGGGGCTGTCGTCCCAATCGCGATTGTGGTCGCGGGGCGCGGCTTCCTTGCCGCCATTGCCAGTCGCGGCGTTGTCCACGTCCATGATGGGCACAATGAACACTTCGGCATGGGCACGCAGCCACTTCGCGTCTGCGTCATCGCTCATGAGCCACTCGGTGAAGCCGCGCGCGACCCAGCACGAGCCGCTCTCCCACGCGTGCTGGCGCGCTTGCACCCAGATGCCCGGCGGCTTCGACGCGGTCGCCTCGCTCACGCGCAAGCCGCGCACGGGCCGGCCTTCGCGCGTGCGTGCCAGTTCGAAGGACTTCGCAGCGGGTAACTGCTTCTCGGAAGCCGCCAGCAGCGCGTCCGTATCGCGCGGTGTGAAGGGCGGCCCCCATGCGACCCACAGCGGGCCACCGGTGCCGGTGACTTCGTAGAGGATGCGCGCGCTCTCCTTCTTGCCGAGCGCCGTGTGTTGCCAGCTTTTGCCGTCCGTGGAGAAGGTCGCGCGCGCGGGCATGGCCCAACTCGACGCGAGGGGCTTGCTGGTGTCCTGCCCGTTGTTGCGCGTCGGGCGGTCACTGCCCGCGAGATCCAGCGTGATCTTTTCGTCCTGCGCCACGCCATCCACGCGCAGATACCACCAGCACGCCCAGCCGCGTTGCGGGTTGCCATCGGGCATGAAGCGGATGACGCGCGCAGTCTGGTCCACGGACTCGACCTTCGCCGAGCCGCCCTCGAAGTCGGTGCTGACGCGCAACTCAGCGGCGTGGATGGAAACGCCAAGAAATAAAGCGGCGGCTAACAAGGAAGCGTGCTTCATGGCTGTAATCTCCACACCTCTGGCGAGCGCACGCCGGGCCGTTGCTCGCCGCTGATGACCAGCCACACTCCGTTCCACTGCGCCGTCGCCACGGTCACGCGCGGCGCGGGTGTGGGCGCGGCCTCGGTCCACCGGTCGGTGCGCGTGTCGTAAGCGAGTGCGGATTTCGGAAAACCCTTGTGCGCTGTGGGCGACAGGGTGAGCTGCGCCGCGTCGTCGCCACTCATGACGAGGAACTGCGTTGTGCCGACAGTCGGCGCGGGCGATGGCGCGGCCACGGCAAAGCGCGGCAGGTCGGCGATGCGCCGCCAGCCTTTGCCCGGCGTGTAGCGGTAGCCGTCCTTCAAGTAGGTCCGCACCGGCTTGCCGTCCGCGCCAGCCGACAAATCCGTGCCGCTCACGAGGAAGAACGCGCCGTCCTGCGCCGCGGCGACCGCGAGCATCCGCGCCGGACCCGGCCACGGTTCCAACTCACGCCACGTCGGTTGCTTCGCGCCGAGGTCCAGTGCGTAGAATGTTTTCAGCGTGCTCGTGGAATCGGGCTTCTCGATGCCGCCCGCGACGTAGAGCGTGTCGCCGAGGAGCGCGCCGCTCATGTTTGCGGCCGCACGCGGCAAAGTCGGCAACGGCTTTGTCTCCAGTTTCCCGCCGCGCCATTCGAGCCGGAAGCTCTCCGCGCGATGCCCATCCGCATCGCTGCCGCCAACGCACACAACTCCGCCTCCGTGCGTCACACTCACACCGTAGCCCAGCGAACGCGGCAGTTTGCCAGCGACCTTCCACAGGCTGTCCGGCTTCTCCAGCACGAAGACGGTGTCATACCAAATCTTCTTCCCGCCTTCCCACGGCTTCTTACCCGGGAAGTTCGCGCCGCCCGCCGCGAGCACCGCACCGCCGCTCACCCCCGCGAACATGGCGGCGAAGCCTTCCTTGTCGGGCAGCGGCGGGAGCTGTGACCAGCCGG
>Ga0208960_1000294_pt1 | contig 28408 bp, 22 predicted proteins | sample GreLakmeON33MSRF_FD_187703 | JGI IMG/M metagenome (GOLD analysis project Ga0208960, IMG submission 187703) | Freshwater lentic microbial communities from great Laurentian Lakes, MI, USA - Great Lakes metaG ON33MSRF (SPAdes) | ecosystem: Environmental > Aquatic > Freshwater > Lake | place: Great... | reverse complement strand
AGCCACTGTCAATTGTTCCTGCTCGCCGTGCGATCTGCTTGGTGCTTTCAGACAAAGCAGAGATTGTCGAAGATGACGGAACACAAATTCACGCTGAAACTTTTGTAATGCCCGGCCCGTTAGTAATTCGCTTGCGATATGTCGTCAAAGTTCCGTATCATCGGCGAACTGCGATGTCGAGGCGAGCAATATTTGCTCGTGATAATCATCGGTGTCAATATTGTGGCGGTCACGCCGACAGCATTGATCATGTGATGCCGCGGTCACGTGGAGGAATGCACGTCTGGGAGAACGTCACTGCTGCTTGTCGTGGCTGTAATTTAAAAAAACGCGACCGCACTCCTGACGAAGCGGGAATGTTGCTCGCCAATCAACCGCACACGCCGCGCGAATTGGCTTGGATTACGGTTTCGGTTGGCAGAATTCCTGAAGCTTGGAAACAATATCTCGCATACGCTTCGTAGAACGCGTTTAGAAATTCATAAATGAAATCTTGGCAAGTACATCACATTCGTGACTCGGCAGAGTCTGTGCATTCTCGAGAACTTCCAGCGCAGCGAGCTATTTGGCGTGCATCAATAAGTGAATCTGCAATTGTGTTGGGATCAAAACAATCATTTGAGATCGTGAAGCAGCGAGTTTGTGAAACTGACGGTGTGAGTGTTGTGCGCCGACGAAGCGGCGGCGGTGCTGTTTATCTTGGAGTAAATGAACATTTGTGGATTGATCTAGTTATTCCGCGTGATGATGTTTTATGGAGTGACGATGTAGGAAAAGCAATGTGGTGGGTTGGTGATTTGTGGGCAAGCGCGCTGGCCGAAAACGAGGTTGCCTCGCGCGACCAATTAATTGTGCACCATGGCGGGCTTGAAAGAAATGAGATTTCAGATTTAGTTTGCTTTGCTGGTCTCGGGCCTGGCGAGATAACACTGCACGGTGAAAAATTGGTTGGTATCTCTCAACGCCGGACTCGCGAGATGGCGAGGTTTCAATGCGTGTTACACAGTCGGTGGTCGAGCGAAGCATACGAAAAATATTTAGATTTTGAGAAAATCTCAGGTGCTGACTTATCGATTAGTCGAGATCTGAAATCGACTAGGGCAGGGTTTACGGGTGGGTTAAATGCGATCGCCGACTCGTTGATCGCTTTGGCCGAGTCGCTTTAACCACCGAAAAAACACCGAAAGCGCAAAAAGCTTTAGAACACGCTAAAACACGATAAAACACGCCAAATATTTAGTGGTGAAATGTGGGGGATAATGTCACATTGTGGGGGCTGGTGGGTTATACTAACTCTCGGGTAGTAGAGGGAGCTCTAAAACCCTTTAAATAATGGGTTTTGGGACTAGGCGGAGGAACAGTGTTTGTAGGTGCGCATGAACGTCAATTGGATCCAAAGGGTCGTGTCGCGTTGCCGACGGCTTTTCGTCCAAGACTCGAGCCAAAGTGCTATCTGGCTCTAGGTCGAGACAAGTGTGTTGACGTATTAACCACAGAGGCTTTTTTGTCGGTGGCAAATGATGCGATGGAGAAAGTTCGTCGCGGCGAAATGGATCGCAAACAGCAACGAGCTTTGGCATCCAACATGATCGAAGTGACAGTCGATGCACAAGGTCGAATCAATGTCGATGAAAAGTTGCGGGCGTATGCAGGACTTGAACTCAATTCAAGAGTAATTGTTAGCGGTTCTTTTGACCGCGTTGAAATTTGGGATCCAGAGCGGCATCAGCGAATCAGTGATTCGGGCGCCCAAGAACTAGCCGGCACCGAGTAGAGAACGAAAGGGGGCCAAGCAACAAACTCTTTTCGTAACTTTCACAAGTTGCACGAGTTTCGCTTATCAGCAGTCTCCCGGTTAACAAAATGGATAGCTCCCAACTCCGCCCGCTTCCATTTCGCTATCCGGGGAGAAATCCCGGAGGCACCGTTAGCCGGGGGGCTGCTGATAAGCGAGGCAAGTAAGTGAAAGTTAGCAAGTTGCAAAATTTTTATGAATGACCAAAATAACCCGAATATAAATTCACACGAGCCAGTAATGCTTAATGAAATCGTTGAATGTTTTGCCACCGTGCCACCAGGTGTCCTAGTTGATGCGACCTTCGGTCTGGGCGGTCATGCCAAGGCAATTTTAAATGCACATCCGTCTTTGCAAATTTTAGGATTAGATCAAGACGCAGACGCGATTTCTAACGCCGAAAAAATGATTTCGAGTGATGCTTCACTTCGGGGTCGACTGACTGTTAGACGCGTTCGGTTTGATTCTCTTAAAGAGGTTCTAGAAGAGTTGTCAATTAGTGAAATTTCTGGAGCACTATTTGATCTTGGCGTTTCATCACCACAACTAGATATTGCTGAGCGTGGGTTTTCGTATCGAAATGATGGACCACTTGATATGCGGATGGACCAACGCAGTGAACTAAGTGCTGCTGATGTTGTAAATAGTTATGAAGTATCTGAACTTGCAAATTTGATTGCAAGAAATGCTGATGAGCGATTCGCAAGGCGGATAGCGCGAGCAATTGTGTCTGCTCGTCCAATAAATACGACTACTCATTTGGCTGAAGTAATTGTGTCGGCAATACCCGCTCCTGCAAGGCGAACGGGTGGGCATCCAGCGAAGCGAACATTTCAAGCAATTCGAATTGAAGTGAATAAAGAACTTGAAATTCTTGAGCACGCTCTAAAGGCTGCGATAGATACCACAAAAGCCAACGGTCGAATCGCCGTTTTGGCGTATCACTCTGGCGAGAACCGCATTGTCAAGCAGGTTTTTCGATCTGCAGAAAACGATACTGACGAACCAAAAGTTGGCTCGCCATATGTGCACGAGTCGCAACTCGGTGTGCGTCGTGTGCGTCGAGTGCGGATGGCTCAGTATCCAAGTGAACAAGAGCAAACACAAAACCGTCGTGCTAAATCTGCTCGACTTCGAATTGTCGAAAAAACTCTTGCTGGGGCGAGGAGCTGAAATGTCGGCAGCATTTGCAGAGCGACCAGCACCAGTTAGGCGTGTTCGCACGGTTCCGGTATCAACGTCAGCATCAACACGAGTTTCAAAATCAGGCCGCAATGCACCAGATGAGTTACGACGTGATAGATCGCATCTTCGTGTTGTGGCCCCAATTTCGAAGTCGAAGTTCTCACTAGCGACAAAAGTGATTCTAAGTATTACGTCATTGCTTGCAGTTGTCGTCGTTTTCCAAACTGTTATTGCCGAACAGCAGTTGCGACTTGACAAGGTGAGCACCGATGTTCGATTGGCTCGTCAGCATTATGACGAATTGAGACAACAACGAGCTGAGTTGCGCGCCCCAGATTATCTGCGAGAGCAAGCGATGATGCTTGGTATGTCACAAGGTGTTTCATCTAAGTTCGCAGCGATTCCTGCCGATGTAGTTGCGAGTGTTCTTGCTTCGACTGGGTCAATGGATAAAAAATTCTCTCAACCGCCGGTTGGTGACGAGTTATTTCCGCAAACTTTAACGAGTGTGACACCATGAGCCTAAGAATTGGCGCCAATCGAGGCAAAGGTTCAAGCCGAATTGATGCAAACCGCGTGCGCAACTCAGATATTTCTTATCGAGCATCTTCTGCCGCGACTAGAAGTAGAGAGTATTTCACGAAAGATTTGCGTGGTGGCGATATGCGCAAGCGAATCGTTTTGATGTTCACTGTGGTTGCTTTGCTATTAACTGCAATCGGAATACGAGTTGCATTATTGCAAACTGTTTGGTCAGGCGATTATCGCGAAGCAAGTTTCTCTCAACGCACAAGAGTTCAGGTGCTTCGTTCTGAGCGTGGATCAATTTTGGATCGAAGTGGGCTAGAACTTGCGTTACCGGTGCCGACACGAACTGTTTTTGCTGATCCTCGATCAGTGATTGACCCGGTTGGTGTCGCTCACGTGATTGCAGGCATTGTCAAGTTGACACCACAGGCAGAAGCAGAATTGACGGTCAAACTTCAAAACAAGAGTTCAAGTTTTGTTTATATTGCTCGTCATGCGAACCTAGAAGTTGCCAATGCGATCGTTGCTCTGAAACTCAAAGGCGTGTCGTCGTATAGAGAATCTGGACGCGCACTAACGAGTGATGGACTGCGCGGCTTAATTGGCCGCACAGACAGCGACGGATTAGGAATTTCAGGTCTTGAATTTAAGTATCAAGATATTCTTGCTGGCACTGACGGTCGCATTGTTCGCGAAGTCAATACCACTGGCAAATCAATTGCGGCAAAATCTAGCAAAGTTACAGAAGCGATCCCTGGTGGGCGGTTGATCACAACAATTGATCGAACGATTCAATTTCAAGTAGATGGAATTGTTAAACAACAAGTTGAGCGTCTTGGTGCTCGTGGTGGTTCGGCAATTGTGATGGATACAAAAACTGGTGAAATATTCGCCATGTCAAATGTGCGTCGCAATGAAGATGGCAGTTATTCAAGTGAATCTGGCAACTTTTCTGCGGTTGAAGCGAATGAACCAGGTTCAGTGGCCAAGGTTTTTAGCATTGCGGCAGCGATAAACGAAGGAACTGTAAACATTGGCTCAACTTTCAGTGTTCCGGGCTCGCAAGTTTTTGATCGCGGTACAAATTGGGAGTACAAAGTCACCGATGCATACCCACACGGTCTTGAAGACATGTCTGTTCGAAAAATATTTGTTGACTCTTCAAACCTTGGAACAGTACTGGTCTCAAGAACCCTAGATAGCCAAAAAAATCATGATTATTTGAAGTTGTTTGGGTTTGGTGCCAAGACCGAAATTGGTTACCCAGGTGAATCACGCGGAGCATTGCGACCAGCAGCCAAGTGGCGAGGAACTGAAAAGATCACATTCGCATATGGCTACGGCTACACAACGACCGCTTTGCAATTGGTGGCTGCTGTCAACGTTGTGGCCAACAACGGTGTCTATGTCGCACCAAAATTAGTTTTAAAGACGATTGATGCAAAGGGCGTCGAGGTTTCAACTGCACCATCGCCAACCCATCAAGTTGTTTCTTCGGCAACTGCAAAAACAATGACATCAATGATGACAGATGTTGTTTGCTATGGAACTGCTACCTTGGCAAAACTTCCAGGTATCAGCGCTGCTGGCAAAACTGGAACGGCTTACAAGCTTCAAGCCAATGGCAAGTACTTCACTGACGAAGGAGTTAGAGCTTATTTCGCATCGTTCGTCGGGTTTTTGCCAGCAAATAATCCACGCATGACAGTGCTCGTCTCAATTGATGAACCAGATTCATCTTCGCAGGACCGTTTCGGTGGAACCGCTGCTGCTCCAGTGTTCGCAAGAATTGGTCAAGTTCTGATTAGCGAACTTAACATTCGTCCTGAAGCTAACGACTTGGGTTGTGTTGGGCCACGCCCAGCAGAACTTGGGCCGGGTCACTGAGATGTCACACAATTTGATGCGCCAGTTAGATCAAGTGCTGGCTGGGGCATCTGAGATAGTAGTTCGCGAAATAATCGGTAGTGCAGATGTTCTAATTTCAGATATCACCCATGATTCGTCAAATGTTTCAAAGAATTCAATTTTCTGTTGTGTTGTGGGCGATCAGACCGACGGTCACAATTTTGCTGCAGCGGCAAAAGATAACGGGGCAGTTGCGTTGCTGGTCGAACGCAGAGTTGATCTTGATATAACACAGGTAATCGTCAGCGATGTGCGCTCAGCAATGGGCTATCTTGCTGCAGAGTTATTTAATCGACCGAGTCAAAAATTAAATGTCATCGGAATCACCGGCACAAACGGCAAAACGACAACCTCGCATATGTTGGCTGCAATTTTGAATCAGCATGGTTGGCAGACAACGGTATTTGGCACACTTTCGGGTGCGCGTACGACCCCAGAATCAACAGATTTGCAACGATCATTGGCTGGCGAGTTAGAGCGCGGATGCAAAGCCGTTGTGATGGAAGTTTCTTCACATGCACTCACCTTGCGCAGAGTCGCTGGCATGTCGTTTAAAGCAGCGGTCTTTACAAATCTCGGTCAAGATCACTTGGATTTTCACAACTCAACCGAAGATTACTTCAGTGCCAAAGCTCAGCTATTTACGAGCCATTTCACAAACAAATGCATCATCAATAGAGATGATGTGCACGGGGCGTTGTTGATTGACTTGCTGGCAAGCAAAAAAGAAGTTGATTGCGAGTCATTCAGTATTAGTGATGCACAACAAGTTCAAGCAGATGTTTCAAAAATCTCATTTGAATGGCGAGGTCAGAGAATCGAAGTCGCAACCGGTGGACATTTCAATGTGATGAACGCGCTAGCTGCCGCGACTGCAGCAGCCAAACTTGGTGTCGCAATTAGTGACATCGCGAAAGGTTTGGCTGCTGCAGGAGCAATCTCAGGACGATTTGAATCTGTGATTGAGGGTCAGGAGTTCGGAGTCGTGATCGACTATGCACACACTCCAGAAGCGTTACAAAATGTTTTGATTTCTGCTCGACAACTTGTCGCTGATAACGCCAAGGTAATAGTTGTGTTTGGTTGCGGTGGAGATCGTGATCATTCAAAACGACCTAAAATGGGTGCAGTTGCGGCGAAACTCGCAGATGTCATCTATATCACCTCAGATAACCCCCGCCACGAAGATGCCCAAACCATTGCCAACGAAATTATGGATGGTGCGATGAATTCAGCAAATGCATCAGGCAAAGTTATGGTTGATCTGAACCGTCGTAATGCGATTGCTAGTGCATTCGCCAGTGCAAAGGCTGGCGACATTGTGGTCATCGCAGGCAAAGGACATGAATCAACTCAGACAATCGGGGCAGACGATTTTGATTTCAATGATGCACTTGTGTCGAGAGAATTGTTGATGGCTACATCATGATCGCAATTTTGTTAGCCGCAGGTGTGGCGATGATTTCATCCCTTGCAGGTACTCGTTTATTGATGTTTATTTTCAAACGAATCGGCAAGGGTCAGCCAATTCTCGGTGCAGAAGACCGGGGTCCAGTGCAACATATGAGCAAACAAGGCACTCCGACAATGGGCGGAATTGCGATCTTGTTTTCGGCAGCATTTGGTTGGCTTGTTGCCCACTTGAGAGATGGTTTGCCATTCTCAGATCAGTCGATGATTATTTGGGTCGCAATATTTGTTTTAGCAGCAATTGGTTTTCTTGACGATTTTCTTAAAGTAAAACGTCAGCACAATCGCGGTTTATTTTGGAAGAAAAAGGGTTACATCACTTTCGGAATTTGTATTTTGCTTACCTGGTGGTTGCACGTCGCAACCGGAGTAAGTGAAACTCTTTCTTTCACACGCTCAGACTTTCCGGGGATCACTTTTACTTGGCCATTATTTGTAATTTGGACAGCATTGATGGTTTGGGGAACATCGAATGCAGTTAATGTCACTGACGGTCTAGACGGTCTTGCAGCTGGCTCGGCATCATTTGGGTTCATCGCATTCACGGTGATTGCATATTGGGCATTTCGTAATCCGTTGCTTTATCACGATGTGATTAACCCTCTTGATCTTGCGGTTCTCTCGGCGTCATTGGCTGGTGCATGCGGGGGATTTCTATGGTGGAACGCAGCACCTGCAAAAATTTTTATGGGCGACGTAGGAGCACTCGGCATTGGTACCGCGCTTGGCTTGCTAGCAGTAAGCACGAATACGCATTTATTATTGCCAATTATTTGTGGGATTAATGTTCTTGAGGCTGGTTCAGTCGCGGTTCAAATGGGTGTGTTTAAGGCATCTGGTCGAAAAAAACGATTGCTGCGAAACTCACCGATACATCACCATTTTGAACAGATCGGTTGGCCAGAAACAACTGTGATTATTCGATTCTGGATTATCTCGGCGATTTGTGTGGCAACCGCCATTGCAATTTTTATTGCCGACTTTACAAATATTCAAAATATCAACGGTCTTCAACGCTGAAATGACGACGACTCTGGTTTACGGTCTAGCAATTGCAGGAAAATCAGTAGCCCGCGAACTTGTGGCTCGTGGTCAAAGTGTTGTTCTGGCTGATGACTCAACCGATCAACTCGAAATCGAAACCCACGAATTATTTGCAGCAGAACTTGGGTCACAATTCATCTCAGCTCCAAATTCAGAGCAGTTGCAAAAAATAATTAAAGAAGTAGATCAAATATCACCAGCACCCGGTGTTGCTGAAAGCCATCAAGTTATAAAAATATCAAAACAACAGAATAAAAAAATTGCATCAGAGATTGAACTCGCGTATCAATTCGAAGCACTTACCGCTGAGCCGCGAAAAATGGTCGCAGTTACCGGCACTGATGGCAAAACCACGACAACTTTGATGGCTGCGGCAATGAGTACTGCGGCAGGTTTTCGATCAATGGCGGTTGGCAATACCGAGACGCCACTTATTGCCGCGCTAAGAAGCGATGCTCAAGTATTTGCCGTTGAGTGTTCAAGTTTTCGACTTGCGTATACGCAAAGCTTTCGGGCGAAAGCATCTGTTTGGCTAAATCTTGCACCCGACCATCTGGATTGGCATTCGTCAATGGATTCGTATCGTTTGGCGAAAGCACAAATGTGGGCTCATCTTCTCGCAGATGATGTTGCTGTTGTACCACAAGCAGATGAGACAATTACTGAAATTGCACGCTTAAGTGGTGCTCGGATCATTAGTTTTGGTGATCAAGAAGGTGACTATCACGCACGTGGTGGAGTACTAACTTCGCCGCAAGGTCCAATAATGCGAATTGAAGAAATGCGACGGTGCTTGCCACACGATGTGACCAATGCTTTGGCTGCTGCTGCGATCACAATCGAGTCTGGTCTAGCGACTTGCCAAGATGTTGCAACAGCGCTCGTAGATTTCGTAAATGCACCGCACCGTATTGAACTTGTTGCAACCGCTCAAGGTGTGTCGTGGTACAACGACTCAAAGGCGACGAGTCCGCATGCGGCCAATGTTGCCTTGCGTTCGTTTGACTCGATTGTGTTGATTGCAGGCGGAAAAAATAAAGGTTTAGATCTTGGCGAGATGGCAAGTCAGCCAAAAAGAATGCGAGCGGTTGTGGCAATCGGTAATTCTGCCGGCGAAATAGAAAATGCTTTTTCTGGAGTTTGTGAAGTCCGTCGAGCAGATTCAATGCATAACGCAGTGAAGGTTGCAGACGAACTTGCGAACGCTGGGGACGTCGTTCTGCTTTCGCCGGGGTGTACGAGTTATGACTGGTATTCGAACTATGGACAACGCGGAGAAGATTTTGCGCAAGAAGTCCGCACCTTAATTTCAAAAAATAAAAATAAAGGAGATAAATCGTGAGCACAGCAATCCTTGAACCAGGTCGTTCTCAGACATTGGCAGAGCGCCGACGTGCGGTGCTTGACAATCGTGGTCTATTAGGAACACGTCGCCCCGCACAGGGCCCGCCAAACGCAACGCTTTTCTATATTTTGATAACTGTTGTAAGTCTCGTGACATTCGGATTAGTCATGGTTTTGTCGTCTTCGTCGATTGTTGCGCTGAATAGCGGCATGTCTCCGTGGAAAATGTTCTTCAAACAAGCGATGTGGGCGTGTTTTGGTGGCTTGGGAATGCTTTTCTTTTATCTGTTTCCTTATCCAATGTTGCGGCGATGGGTATTTCCTGGGCTAATGGTTGCATATGCCTTGATGTTGTTGCCATTTGCTCCGAGTATTGGTGTCAGCACTAATGGTGCTCGTGCTTGGGTAAAAATGGGACCTATTGGTTTTCAACCTTCAGAGCTTTTAAAATTTGCGTTACTCGCATATTGCGCAAACTTGCTTGGTCGCAGACAAAAAGAGATCACAGACCCTTGGCGGACAACTCTTCCAATCTTGCGAGTTTGGAGCATTGCTGTTGCTCTTTGCTTGATACAAAAAGATCTAGGTGGCGCAATCATTATGTCGTGCATCGTGCTCACAGTCATGTTCATGGCAGGTATTCCGACGAGAATCGTTGTCTCACTTGCTTCTGGTTCATTTTTTCTTGGTTTGTTATTTACTCTGATGAGTTCATCTAGGCGTCATCGTTGGACGGCATTTTTGAATTTAAATGAAACTAAAGATCACTTTGGATATCAAGTTTGGCAATCAATACTTTCTATTGCCAATGGAGGAATTGCTGGTGTTGGCGCCGGGGCCGGCACCGGCAAGTGGGGCTATGTGCCACTAGCGCATAGTGACTTTATTTTTTCGACGATTGCTGAAGAGTTTGGTTTGATCGGCGTGATATTTGTAATTGGTGGTTTTTTGATTTTTACTCTTTTTGGTTTGCAAGCAAGCATGCGTGCGCCTGAAAAGTTCGGTGCATTACTGGCAGGTGGTGTGACAATGTGGTTTGCATTACAAGCATGCATCAACATTGGTGGAGTGTCTGGATCTATGCCAGTGACAGGTTTGACACTGCCACTCATTTCATATGGCGGAAGTTCGCTACTTGTGTGCATGTCGGCGACAGGGCTGTTGCTCAATGTCGCACGTAATATGAAGTGAGTGCTTTACACAACTAGAACCTCTTGATGGATACAGACCAGTCTGTGTTTGCAGTAATCACTGGCGGAGGAACAAGCGGTCACGTGATTCCGGCTTTGGCGTTGGCAGAGATACTTATCGACGCCGGACATTCAAGTCAGAATCTGCACATTATTGGCACAACTAATGGAATAGAAACAAAACTCGTTCCACCGACCAGAATTCCAATTTCGCTTTTGGATGTTCGTGGCTTTAGTCGCAAAGTTTCGCTCTCGTCACTTAGGCAAAATATCTCAGCGCTCAAGTCGTTACGGATTGCGACCAGACAGGCTGTGAAATTATTGCTCACGCTTAAACCGAAAGTCGTTATATCGGTTGGTGGGTACGGCAGTGTTGCTGCTTCGCGCGCCGCGACAAAACTCGGAATTCCATTTTTGACAGTTTCGTATGACCGATTACCCGGATTGGCAACAAGACTGCAGTCGCGAAAAGCTACGGCAACTGCAGTTGCATATTTGCCGACCAAGTTGCAAAACGCAATATTGACAGGGGCTCCGGTCAGGCGAGCATTGCGCACACTAGACATTGCCGCTAACCGTGCGGGTGCGCGAGAACGACTCGGGTTATCTGCGGCAAGCAAAGTTATTGCCGTCACAGGTGGGTCACTCGGCTCTGCGATGTTGAACGCCGTTACTCGACAACTCGTTGAAGACAATTCAAATCGCGAAGATCTGTGCGTAATTCATTTGACCGGTGAGAGGTATATCAAAGATAACTTGCCACAACTGATAGCCGGTTCAAAAATAAAGTATCAACGTCTGGCATCGACCATAGCGATGGAAGATCTTTATGCGGCCAGTGATTTAATTGTCTCTCGGGCAGGAGCGAGCACGATCGCCGAACTTGCAACCGTTGGATGCCCCAGTGTGTTGATTCCGTGGAAGCAATCAGCCGAGAATCATCAGTTTTTCAACGCGAAATGGTTGGGTGACCTAGGTGGAGCGGTTGTTTTAGAAGAAGGTGTTTATTCTCAAAAACTTCTTGCCGAACAAATAGTCAAATTGATAGATGATTCGAACAAACTTTCGTCATTGGCAAAAATGGCGCGAGTTGCCGGCACTGTTCATCGCGAATCAAAATTGAGCGAATTGATCGCGAGCATTGCGAGCGCTACTAATTCGAGTCATCTTGATTTATCGAGTCCAAAACGTATTCATATTGTGGGTGTCGGTGGGCCAGGTATGTCGGCGATAGCCACAGTTCTTGCCGAAATGGGGCACCATGTTTCTGGCAGCGATATCAACGAAAGTGAAATTATCCATCGGTTACGTCTGATTGGCGTAAAGATAAATATTGGACACGATCGAAAAGCCGTGGGCGATTGCGATTTAGTGACCGGGTCGCCAGCAATTGCTAAGAGCAACATCGAATATGACGAAGCCGGCAAACGAAATATCAGCATTGTTAGCAGAGGCGAGATGTTGGCGAATATATGTAGTCGAGCCAAGAGTATTGGCGTTGCTGGAACGCACGGCAAAACTACGACGTCGTCAATGCTCGCTGCAATTTTGATTGAAGCAAAAAAGAACCCGAGTTATTTGATCGGTGGTGATGTTGCAGATTTTGGTCGTGGTGCGTCTTGGACAAATAGCGAACTGTTCGTAGTCGAAGCAGATGAAAGTGATTCGTCGCACTTGAAGTTGCCGCTCGCGGGCGCGATTTTGACGAATGTCGATATTGATCATTTAGACAATTTTTTGACTTTTGACGCGATTAGACAAAGTTTTTCTGAATTTGTTGGCAAAGTAAATGGCCCAAGAGTTCTTTGCATTGACGATCTCGCGTGCGCTGAAATTGCCCAAAATTTTGGTGCGATTACGTATTCGGCACTCGACAATAGAGAATCTAAATCTGACTCGTCACAAGCAAGTCATAGTAAAGCCGATTTTGTTGCAACTGAAGTTTCATTTAAAAATGGTTCTGCTCATTTCGTGGTTAGTCAAAAAATAGACGAGCACTTCGCGAAATTAGGCGAAGTTATGATTGGCCTACGTGGAATGCACAATGTTCGTAACGCGCTCGGGGCGCTAACAATGGCGATGCAACTTGGGGCAAGTTTCGATGATGCAAGTACTGCTCTTTCGAAATTTGGGGGTGTTGCAAGACGTTTTGATCAACATGGCACGCATCAAGGTGTTACCTATGTCGACGACTATGCACATTTGCCCAATGAAATATCCGCTGTGCTAGCAGGGGCACGCGATGAATCTGATTCGTGGTCACGAGTTGTTGCCGTTTTTCAACCAAATCGATTCAACAGAATGTCAGTGATTTCGCATCTGTATGCAGATTCATTCGTAGATGCTGATCTGATAGTCGTTACCGATATCTATGCATCTGGCACAAAACCAATTGCTGGGATAACTGGCGAATTAGTGGTTGAGGCAGTTCGCAATGCGCACCCACAGAGCAATGTGGTGTACCGAGCGCAACGTGTTGATCTCATAGAATTCTTGGCTAATGAACTTAAATCCGGTGACTTGTGCATTTCGATGGGTTGTGGCGACATCGCGGCACTTCCAGGCGAATTGATTTCTCGTCGTCAGGTTTAATCGATGATCACTGATATTTCGCGTCCAAGTGACAAAGATCTTTCGCGACTGGCTTCACTTCTAGGCGACCGAGCAACTCTAAATGAACCGATAGGTCCGTATACGACCTATCGAGTTGGCGGAGAAGCGTCGATATTCATGCGGATATTGAGTGTCGAAGATTTGCATGCATTGTCGCGAGCACTTTCTAAAGTTCGCGTCCCTGTGATTGTGCTCGGCCGTGGTAGCAACATGCTGGTCAGCGACAGCGGTTTTCGCGGAGTAGCAATCACTCTTGGTCCATTTGCTGAGCAAATTAGTTTGCCTCAAATTAACGAGCAACCAATTTTGATTGCAGGATCAATGGCGTCGTTGCCTGTATTGGCAAGACAAAGTGTGCATCACGGTTTGACAGGCTTTGAGTGGGCAGTTGGGGTGCCAGGTTCGCTTGGTGGGGCAGTGCGAATGAACGCTGGTGGCCATGGTGCAGACATGATTGCTTCGTTAATTAGCGTTCGACTGTTTCATATCGACCGAGGTATTGAGGCAAATGTTTCGGCTGCGAACTTGGGTTTGCGTTTTCGAGGTTCAGATTTGACAGACCAACATGTTGTGTTGTCAGCGACTCTTCGATTGAGTTGGGGCGATTCAGCGCAAGGCGAAGCACGGATGACAGAAATAGTCAAATGGCGTCGCGATCATCAACCTGGTGGTCAAAATGCTGGTTCTGTTTTCGTCAATCCAGTAGCGGGTGCAACTTCAGCGGGTGCATTAATTGATGGTTTAGGTTTGCGTGGTTATCGAATTGGTTCTGCAAGTATTTCTGACAAGCACGCAAACTTTATTCAGGCAGATGAAGACGGAAGCGCCGACGACGTTGCAGAGGTAATGACGTTTATTCGTGATCGAGTTTCTGAAACTCACGGGATAGATCTTCGTAGCGAAATTCGATTAGTTGGTTTTTCAAGTGCAGTTGCTGTTGATGCAGGTGCGCAATCTTTGTTTGAACAAAAACACGACTCACAACTTGATGCAGCATTTGGCACATCTGCAGACACAGATTTGTCAATTCCGATGCCGACATTTTCTGAGCAGTTATCTGATGATGTGATGGCCGAACTACATGATGCATTTACGGGTGACTTGACCCCAATTAGCAATTTGCGAGTAGTGCGACCTGATGTTCACACGAGTGAAAGCGCTGGTGAACTAGCTAGCGAACGCGCTAATGAACTAGCTAGCGAATCATCCGTTTCTTCGTTGTCGTTAAAAACAAATGATGGGCGAATAGTGATTGTTGACGAAGAATTACGCTTGCCGACTGACAGCGACTTCCCTGTTGACGAGCAAACGAGTTCGGTGCATATTGCGCCGACTTCAAATTCGGGGACGATTATTGAAGATTCTCGTTGGGCTAGTCGGCGCAAAGTTGTTGCCACCAACGCATCACGCAACAAAAAGAGGTTGCTTGTCTTGGCAGGTTCAGTCTTCGGAGTAATTGCTTGCGTATTAGTTGTCTTGGCTTCACCAATCGTCGGAGTGCGCAAGATCGATGTCGAAGGTGTTCGTTATATGAACGCCGACTTGGTTACATCAGTAAAAAAATCGCTCCTTGGAAAGTCTGTACTCACTGTTGATACAAACGCTGCTGAACGTCGACTTGAGGGAGATCCGTGGGTAGATTCGGTACGAATTCGGACGTACTTTCCTACGCGATTAACTATCGAAATAGTTGAACGAGTTCCAGTGGCTTGGTTTATCGGTGTAGATAATCGAGCCAGAATCGTCGATCAGGATGCACGGGTTTTGGCAGTCGAAACTGGGCAACCAACTGCGTACTTGCAGATCACAGGAGTAGGAGCAAATCTTGCTCCTGGGGGTAGTGCCGGCGATATATATAGGGCTGCGGCCCAATTAGCAAAGGCGCTACCCGATGAACTGATGAAGGTGGTATTAAATGTCGGTACGGCTGGACCAAACCAATTAACCATGACTTTGCGGTCAGGTACTTTGGTCAATTTTGGACAACCAGTTGACGTGCAGAAGAAACTCATTGCATTAGTTGTGTTATTGCGCAGACAGGATTCTAAGCAGATCATTTCAATTGATCTAACAAATACTGATGTCCCAACCGTCAAGTCCAAGTAGAGACTTTCGTATCTAGACCTTTGCTAAATGTTGGCACAGTTCGCTAAGTGTGGCAGAATAGTTGAATTAACTAATAGCGGGGGTTTATCTTAAATGGCCGGTCAGCCACAAAATTATTTAGCAGTTATCAAAGTTATTGGCGTTGGTGGCGGTGGTGTCAACGCGATTAATCGAATGATGGAGTCAGGCATGCGCGGTGTTGAATTCATTGCGATCAATACTGATGCTCAAGCATTGTTGTTGAGTGATGCAAGTGTAAAAATCGACATCGGTCGTGAACTAACTCGCGGTTTGGGCGCAGGTGCTGACCCTGAAATTGGTCGTGCAGCCGCAGAACAACATCGTGAAGAGATTCAAGAAGTTGTGGCTGGCGCAGACATGGTGTTTATTACCGCAGGCGAAGGTGGCGGAACAGGAACCGGCGCAGCACCAGTAGTTGCAGAAATCGCAAAAGCCGAAGGTGCTCTTACGGTTGCAATTGTTACGCGCCCATTCGCATTTGAAGGTCGTCGACGTTCGGTGCAAGCAGATGCAGGTATCGCTGCGCTTAAAGAAAAAGTTGACACGCTTGTCGTAATTCCAAATGAAAGATTGTTGGCAATTTCTACAGAAAAGACGACGTTGCTAGACGCTTTTAAACGAGCCGACGAAGTGTTGTTGCAAGGTGTATCGGGCATCACAGGATTAATTACGACTCCTGGTTTGATCAACACTGACTTTGCAGATGTCAAGACTGTCTTGGCTAATGCCGGTACAGCATTGATGGGCACTGGTTCAGCAAGTGGAGACAATCGAGCAGTTGTGGCAGCCAACAACGCAATCAACTCGCCGTTACTCGAAGCTTCGCTTGAAGGCGCTCGTGGCATAGTTGTGAATATCACCGGACCATCCAACGTCGGATTGTTCGAAGTCACAAATGCAATGGAGATCGTTCGTGGTGTTGCTCATCAAGATGCCAACATCATTCATGGTTTAGTGATCGACGACGACATTAATGATGAAGTAAGAGTCACGGTCGTAGCCGCAGGTTTTGAGCGCTGGGATTCTGCAGCGCAGAGAAACACAACTCGTAGCGATGGTCGTAACACCGCCACTGCAGGAACGGCTCGTCCTGATCCAAAAGGTGGTCGTTTGAAAGATTTGTTCGGCGGTGCTGATCCGCTGAGTGATGATGACGACGACGATCTTCCATCTTTTCTAAAATAAACGTTGCATGTCGGTGACGACATGATCACGCCCGATTTAAGTACGATTACCCAACGCGTTGCACAAATTCGTTCACGAATTTTAAGCGCGGGTGGCGAGAACGTCTCTCTAATTGCGGTCACAAAGTCGTTTGAAGCAAGCGCAATGATCGCTGCGCACGCAACTGGTTGTAATGCGGTGGGCGAGAACTACGCACAAGAGTTAATTTCAAAAATTGGTCAGGTGCCAAACGAAAATCGTTTGCCCGTACATTTTATTGGTCGTTTGCAGAGCAATAAAATTAAATCTCTAGTCAATTTTGTGGATGTCTGGCAAAGTGTGGATCGCATATCGGTAGTTGAAGAAATTGCCAAGCGATGCAAAATAATTGAGCACCGCTGGCCAGCTCAAATTATGTTGCAGGTCAATTCGACAAATGAGCCAGACAAAGGGGGTTGCGAGCCATCCGAAGTTTCTATTTTGATGGCCAAAGCTTCGGCTTTGGGTTTAAATGTCATCGGCTTAATGACCGTTGGCCCAACCAACAATGAGCCCGATCAAACTCGAGCGGCATTTCGATTAGTGCGCAAAATAGCCAATGATTTGGGTCTCGATCAGGTGAGCATGGGGATGACTGGAGACATGGAGATTGCGATTGAAGAGGGGTCAACTTCGGTGCGAATTGGTACCGCATTGTTTGGGGCACGAATTTAACTGCTATTCAAATAGTGACCGTTTTTGCGACTGAATCTCAACTAACCTGTGCGTATGTCAATGTTTCGACGCGCAATGGATTACCTAGGCCTTGGGCCAGACGAGGCTTACGACGAATACGACGAGTCGGTCCCGGCTGAACGAACCGTTAAACGTCCGATGCGCCCTAACGGTCGTTTTGATCGACGTGCTTTCGAAAATGATGTTCAGCAAGGCGATGAGTACGAAGAGCCAGAGGATGAATATAGCAACCCGCGCGTTCGCGGTCAGCAAACTCAACATGATTCTGGTGTCACAGTTCGTCCGCCGATCGGTCGTCGCGGAGAGCAAGTAGTTCGTCCGTTGCTTAGTTCTGCAGATCCAGTTACGTTGCGCCCACAAACTTATGAAGAGGCAAAAGAAATCGCCGATTTATTTAAGCAGGGCAATCCAATTATTATCAATGTGCAGTCAACTGATCCAAAAATTATGCGTCGGATAATTGATTTTGCTAGCGGTGTTTCTTATGCGCAAAACGGCACAATGGAAAAACTAAGTGTCGGTGTGTACATGATGAAACCGTATGGTGCGCGCGTAACGCGCGGCTAAGGCAGATCGGTTTTCTATGCGTACCATCCTTTGTAATATCGTCTCAATTTTCACAATGATGATAATTGTGCGCGTTGTGTTGTCGTGGTTTCCGAGTACAAGTGGCGGACTGATCGCACAAGTGTCTTACTATGTTGGTCGAGCAACAGAACCTGTGCTGAATGCTGTTCGGCAAAGACTTCCACGAGTGGGGTCGCTAGATTTATCGCCTCTTGTCGTTTTGTTATTCCTGCAGATCGTTGTGCAGGGCATGATCTTGAAGTGCTAGTTCGCACGTGCCTTATCCGCAGGTAGAACCGCAACCGAACTTTCCGTCACTTGAGTCGCGAATTCTTGAGTATTGGAAGCAAGACAAAACTTTCGAAACATCAGTTGAGTTGCATGATGCCGGCAACAAAGGCGAAAACGAATTTGTTTTTTATGACGGCCCACCGTTTGCAAACGGGTTGCCGCACTATGGCCACTTACTGACAGGTTTCGTAAAAGATGCTGTGCCTCGATATCGCACAATGCGTGGCCAACGAGTAGAACGACGTTTCGGTTGGGATTGTCACGGCCTTCCGGCAGAAGCAGAAGCAGAGCGTCAACTCGGAATCTCTGGTCGACAGGCGATAACAGAATTCGGGATTGATAAATTCAACGATTATTGTCGCACTTCAGTTTTGCAATACACCAGCGACTGGGAGCGATACGTAACTCGACAAGCGCGATGGGTTGACTTCGAAGACGATTACAAAACACTTGACACTCCATATATGGAGAGCGTGATGTGGGCATTTAAGACACTGTGGGATAAAGGTTTGATCTATGAGGGCTTTCGAGTTTTGCCTTATTCATGGGCGCTCGAAACCCCACTTTCAAATACTGAAACTCGAATGGACGACGCGTACAAGCAAGTGCAAGATCCAGCGTTAACTGTTGCTTTCGAACTCGCGACCGGCGAATTTATTCTCGCCTGGACAACGACACCTTGGACATTGCCATCGAATTTGGCTCTTGCTGTTTCACCTGATGTTGATTACGCCGTAATCGAACATGATGGTCGAAAATTAATAATTGCAGAAGAACGTTTGACAGCATACGAACGCGAGTTTTCTGATCCGAAAGTTATTTCGACGCTCAAGGGGTCTGAATTAGTTGGTCGTAAATATAAACCATTGTTTGACTATTTTGCAGAGCATCCGAACTCGTTTCGCGTTATTGCGGGTGACTTTGTTACGACCCAAGAGGGCACTGGAGTAGTGCACTTGGCACCAGGGTTTGGCGAAGATGACCAACGCGTTTGCCAAGAAGAACAAATCGAACTTGTAGTTCCGGTTGATTCGCGCGGGCGCTTCACAAGTGAAGTCAAAGATTTTGAGGGACAATTAGTTTTTGATGCGAACCCAGCAATCATTCGAATGCTAAAAGATCGTGGTGTTGTGATTCGTCACGAAACCTACGACCATGCTTATCCGCATTGTTGGCGTACTGGTAAACCGCTGATTTATAAAGCTGTTGGCTCGTGGTTTGTGAAAGTGACTGCGATCAAAGACCGCATGGTCGAACTAAATGAACAAGTCACTTGGGTTCCTGAGCATTTGAAGAATGGAAGTTTTGGCAAATGGTTAGAAAACGCACGCGACTGGACAATTAGCCGAAATAGATTTTGGGGTTCGCCGATTCCTGTGTGGCGTAGTGACGACCCCGAATATCCGCGTCTTGACGTCTATGGCAGCCTCGAAGAATTACGAGCCGATTTTGGGGTTGATATTCAAGAACTACATCGACCAACCATCGATAATCTCGTGAGACCAAACCCTGATGATCCAACGGGAAAGTCAATGATGCGCCGTGTGCCTGAAGTTTTGGACTGCTGGTTTGAGAGCGGTTCGATGCCATTTGCGCAAGTTCATTATCCATTTGAGAATCAAGAATGGTTTGAAAATCATTATCCAGGTGACTTCATCGTCGAGTACATCGGACAAACTCGCGGTTGGTTTTATACGTTGCATGTTTTGGCGACGGCGTTATTCGATCGGCCAGCATTTTTGAATTGTGTAAGTCATGGAATCGTCTTGGGCGAAGATGGCGCAAAGATGTCGAAGAGTTTGCGCAATTATCCGGACCCGATGAAAGTTTTTGATAGTCACGGGGCTGATGCAATGCGCTGGTATTTGCTTTCATCGTCTATTTTGCGCGGTTCAGATTTTGCGGTAACCGAAGAAGGAATGCGAGACACTGTGCGCCAAGTTATGTTGCCACTTTGGAATAGTTGGTATTTTCTATCGCTCTACTCGAATGCCGAATCGTTAACCGGAAAGTTTGATACCTCTAGTGAAAATGTTCTTGATCGTTATATAATTTCAAAATTACGCGCTCTAGTTATTGACTCAACAAAAAGTTTTGACAAATATGACTTGTTCGCAGCGTGTGCCGAAATTCGCACATTCTTGGATGTACTGACGAATTGGTATATTCGTCGAAGCCGAGAGCGGTTTTGGACTGGCGATATTGCGGCGATAAATACTTTACATACAGTTCTGCATTGCTTAACTCGAATTGCTGCTCCTGTCTTGCCGCTAATTACTGAAGAGATCTTTCGTGGACTAACTGGTGAGCGAAGTGTGCACTTGCAATCATGGCCGACTATCGATTCGCTTCGACAAGACGACGCGCTGGTTGCGTCAATGGATCGTGTGCGCGATGTTTGCTCGACGACACTTTCGTTGCGCAAGATTCATGGTCGGCGTGTGCGAATGCCACTGGCGAGCCTGGTTGTCGCAACGGCTAACTCAGCTGAGTTGCGAGACTTTGCCGACGTGATTGCCGATGAAGTGAACGTTCGTAAAGTCGAATTCACCGATGATGTGTCGTCGGTTGCCGCATTCGAACTGCAAGTTGTACCGAGTGTTGTTGGACCAAGACTCGGTGCCGATACTCAGCGAGTGATAGTCGCTGTCAAAAAAGGCGATTGGAAGCGAAATGGCGATGTTGTGACAGCCGGATCGATAGATCTTTTCGAAGGCGAGTATCAATTAAAACTGGTGCCAAAGGGCTCAGGAGCGAGCACGACTTTGAATAGTTCTGAAGGGGTAGTTGTCTTGGATATAGAACTGACTGCCGAACTTGAAGCAGAGGGTGCCGCTAGAGATTTGATCAGACTTGTGCAGCAACTGCGTCGCGACTCAGGCCTGAATGTCTCGGATCGCATTCATTTGCGCCTTGGGTTGCCATCAGACTTGAGTTCACAGATTGCAGACCATATAACGACAATTAAGACTGAAACTCTGGCGACTGTGCTTGAACTCGTTGAAAATCAGGTTCCCAACGCTGATCTAGATGGTATTGCCGTGTTTGTGTCGCTAAATCCGCTACCGTAGCGCAGTCAAATAAGAGATTTCCAAACGGGGGATCGCTTGAGAGGTGATCATGGCGGTTTCAAAAAAGAAGCTGGCGTTAAAGAAAAAGCTGGCCGCGAAAAAGAAGCTGGCGCTCAAAAAGAAGCTGGCTGCAAAAAAGAAGCTTGATTTGCAGAAGAAGCTAGCTATGCAGAAAAAGCTGGCTGCGCAGAAAAAGCTTGCTGTACAAAAAAAGCTAGCCGCAAAGAAGAAGCTTGATTTACAAAAGAAGCTGGCTGTGCAAAAAAAGCTGGCTGCGCAGAAAAAGATAGCTGCGCAGAAGAAGCTGGCCGTGCAAAAGAAGATAGCTGCGCAGAAAAAGCTAGCTATGCAAAAGAAGCTGGCAGCGAAAAAGAAGCTTGATTTTCAAAAGAAGCTAGCTGCACAGAAGAAGCTGGCTGCGCAGAAAAAGCTTGATTTGCAAAAAAAGATAGCTGTACAGAAAAAGCTGGCGCTCAAAAAGAAACTTGATTTGCAAAAAAAACTTGAACTCAAAATTCGTGATGCAAAGATTAAAGCGATCAAACGTCAGCGCGAAAATGAAAAGCGTGCGGCATTAGTAGCGCGTGCTCGTGCTCTAAAAGAAAAACAAAAAGAATCAGTTCGCCTTGCTAAAGAGCGTGACAGATTGAAAGCTCAGCAAATTGCCGATCGTCTGGCACTGCGTCTTGCAAAAGAAAAAGAAAAACAAGATGCAAAAGACGCACGCGAAGCAGAGAAGACCGCAAAGTTGGCGGCTCGAGAAGCTGAGCGACTAGCCGAGATCGAATCACATCGCAAACCGGTTGCACCTCCAAAGCCACCGATCATTAAAGGCATGATGCAAGACGGCATTACTCCAACAAAAGAATTCAATTTTGAGTTTTTGCTTTCACAACGCGAGATGTTGTTTGGTGAGCGTCGCAATCTTCTAGGTCAAGCTGATCGTTTAGAAAGTGAAGCAAATGCAATTGTCGAAAACTCAGAAATGGGTGACGTGCAGTTTGATGACGAGGGCGGAGAGGGCGACACTATGGTTGTTGAGCGTGAGCGAGATTTAACACTTTCTGCTTCTGCTCGGCAAACAGTCGAAGAGATTGATGAAGCCCTAAAGCGCATCGAGACCGGTGATTATGGATATTCGGGACGCTCAGGTTTGCCAATTCCTCGCGAACGTCTAAAGGCTCTCCCTTGGACAACCGAGCTTGTTCAAGAACGCGCTGGTGGCATCGGTTCGTACTAGAACAGTGCCAATCAATTGATTTTATGAACGACCCTCGTACACAAAACGGGGATCCTAAATCAATAGCTTTCATTTTGATTTTGATCATTGTTGCATTTGATCAACTCACGAAGCATTGGGCGCTTGGTTCTCTGAATGACGGAAAGACGATAGATATTTTTTGGACACTCAGATTTAATCTCGTGTTTAATTCGGGGATGGCTTTTTCTCAAGGGCAAGGAGTCGGTCGAGTCATTGGTTTGTTGGCCGTTTGCGTAGTTATTGGATTACTGATCTCGCTGCGCAAAACGATGTCTCTACAAACGACAATTGGCACCGGGCTGTTAATCGGGGGCGCAATTGGCAACATATTGGATCGGTTGTTTCGGGGCGATGGCTGGATGCGTGGCGCAGTGGTTGATTTCATTGATCTTCAGTGGTTTCCAGTATTCAACATCGCAGATTCTGCTGTAACAATTGGGGCTGCGTGTTTGATTTTTGGAGCGTTTAATGCAAGAGTTCGTCCGTGACTAACGATTCAGAAAAGCGAATAATCGACGAAACCGTGCCGTCGGCGCTGGCAGGACAGCGAGTTGATCGAGTGATTTCTCTTGTCGCAGATATTCCGCGAGCCGCGGCTTCACAAATAATAGATGCCGGCGCTGTATTGCTAGATGGCGTTGTCGTGAAGGCCGGCAAAATAAAAGTTACTGAAGGCCAGCGCATTGTTGTTGATCTTTCGTTGCTTCCAGAAAAGCAATTGCCAGCGGCTGAGCCAAATATAAAAGTTGATGTTGTGTATGTAGATGAAGACGTGATTGTGATCAACAAGCAAGCGGGGATAGTCGTTCATCCCGGCGCAGGAAACCCAACCGGAACTCTGGTTAATGCAGTGCTGGCTATTTATCCAGAGATTGCATCGGTCGGTGATCCATTTCGGCCGGGAGTTGTGCATCGCCTTGATGCTGGCACGACCGGTCTGATGGTGATGGCGAGAACCAAAGGTGCTTACGATTCGTTAGTTGAGGCTTTGCAACGTCGAGTAGTTGTGCGACGTTACTTGGCAATTGTTTGGGGCGAGATGAGTGCACCTAGTGGAGTAATAGATGCACCACTCGGTCGTGATCAGCGAGACCCAACAAAGATGGCAGTCCTTGCTGGTGGAAAAATCGCTCGAACAAATTACGAAGTGCGACAGGCTTTTACTCTGCCAGTTAGTTGTTCGTTGCTTGAATGTGGTTTAGAAACTGGCCGGACTCATCAAATTCGTGTGCATTTGGCAACGCTTGGGCACAGTGTCGTTGGCGATGTCGTATACGGCGGTGCTCGTAGCGTGCTTTCTTCTCCACGACCAATGTTGCACGCGATGACTTTAAAGTTTGATCACCCTGTCACCGGAATCGAAATGGAGTTTCATTCTGAAATTCCGCAGGATTTCGCAGCAATTCTTGAAAAGTGTTCGTAACTCTAAATTATTAGTTATTTTTTTGCGCTTGGCCAAGAGGCGTCACCACTAGAAATCGCCGCAATATCTTCGAGCGTATATTTTGCAAGGTGCTCTCGCATATATTCGCTGGCGAGGTTCCAGACGGCGAGCAGTACGCATTGTCCGTCGTGGTCACATGATCCATCGGTATGTGGCTCGCCGAAGTCTCCAACCGAGATAGGACCATCTACGGCCGAAATAATTTCTGAAAGATAAATTTCGTTGGCTAGGCGAGCCAGCACATAGCCACCTCCAACTCCGCGCCTCGACTTGACCAAACCAGCACCCTTGAGTGCAAGCAATATTTGCTCTAAATATGGTTGAGGTAGAGCAGTGCGGGTTGCGATATCGCGCACCGATGTCGGAGCGTCATCGCTTTGATGCAAACGCAACGAAAGTAGTGCCCGACACGCATAGTCACCTCGAGTCGAAATTCTCACGTCTATATCGTACGCCACTGGGCGTTTGGGCGACTCGCTGTGATTTGGATGCCCCTGAAGTAAAGTCTTGGGACACAATCATGACAAGCAAACAATTACTCGGGCCGCGATTACCGGCATATCAATCTGGTTGTGTCACTGGGATAATCCCTGCGATTCTTGGTCCGTCTGGAACTAAAGAGATTCCGAGTTGGATGCCAAGTTGTGTTCAAGGCGCTCGTCAAGTCGTGTTGCTTGTGATTGACGGACTGGGTTGGCATCAGTTGCAAAAAAATATTGTGCACTGCCCAACGATCTCTTCAATGCAAGGATCATCAATCACAACAATTGCACCTACGACAACTGTGAGCGCATTGACATCAATAACTACTGGGTTAGCACCGGCAGAACATGGTCTGGTTGGATATCGAATCGATATGGGTGGACGAGTGATGCAAATGCTTAAGTGGGGCGACGATAAAGGTGATCTACGAAATATGTATCCACCTGATTTGATTCAACCTTGTCCACCATTCATGGGGACAAGCGTGCCCGTGTTGAGTAAGGCCGAATTAGAAGGCTCGGCATTTACAGAGGCGCATTTGCGCGGTGTGCGACCAAAAGGTTGGCGTGCAGCATCGAGTATCGCCGTAGAGATTGGACAGTTGTTGCGTAGTGGCGAAAAATTTATTTATGCATATTACGACGGTGTTGACAAAATTGCACACGAACGAGGCTTCGGTGCTTTCTATGAAGCAGAGTTGCGTAGTGCTGATGCGCTCGTGTCAAACATAAAAGATGTTCTCGTCTCAGGTTCAGTGTTGTTGGTTACTGCCGATCATGGGCAAGTAATGGTTGGTACAAATACTTTGCCGCCGAATGCAGATGTATTGGCAATGACTGCGTATCAATCTGGCGAGGGAAGGTTTCGTTGGCTTCACGCACGAAAAGGAACCGAAGTCGAATTGCTCGCCCGTGCTCAGCAACACCACGGTGATAGCGCGTGGGTCGTTAGTAAAGATCAAGTGATTGATGAACAATGGCTTGGGCCAAGATTGGGCGCCGCCACTCGAAAGCGCTTGGGCGACGTTGCCCTTGTGCCGCGTGAACCGATTAGTTTCGATGATCCAGCCGACTCAGGCCCCTATTTGTTGCAGTGTCGCCACGGGGCGTTGACCGATGACGAACTAGATGTGCCGTTGCTTGCCGTAACTGGCAACTGATAAGTTAGGCGCCCCACCATGAACGAACCAGAACGCGGCGAGATTATCGAAAACAATATTGTCGAAGAAGAGACCGTCACTGCGCCGGCCAAGGTGATGCGAATTGGTTCAATGATTAAACAGTTACTCGACGAAGTTCGTTCGATGACTCTTGATAGTCCTTCACGTGAACGACTGGCAGAAATTTATGAGCGTTCAATTACCGAATTGACGACGGCATTGTCGCCAGACTTGCAAGAAGAGTTGCGAATGCTTGCACTGCCTTTCAAAGATGGCGAAATTCCATCAGATTCAGAGTTGCGTATCGCCAAGGCACAACTCGTGGGTTGGCTCGAGGGATTATTTCACGGGATACAAGCCACGATGTTTGCACAGCAACTTTCGATGCGTCAGCAAGCAGACCAAAAGCAGATTCAATCTGGCGAAACATCTTCTGCTCAGCCGGGCGATCGCCCGGGAACCTACTTGTAATGGGTGATTCGTTCACCCATCTTCATGTCCACACAGAGTTTTCGATGTTGGATGGCGCATCGCGCTTAGACGAACTCGTCGAATGTGCCGTGAACGACTCTCAGAAAGCACTTGGCATTACAGATCACGGAAACATGTATGGCGTAATTGATTTTTATAAAGAGTGCACCAAGCGGGGGGTAAAGCCAATTATTGGCACTGAGGCATACATGGCGTACGAGACTCGTACAGAACGACCGACACGTCGCGGCAAACTTGACGACAGTGGCGGCGATACTGAGGCAGGCAAAAAACTTTATTATCACTTAACTTTGCTCGCTGAGAACAACACTGGTTATCAAAACTTGATTCAGTTGGCCAGCCTCGCATTTCTTGAGGGTTATTACTACCAGCCGCGAATGGATTGGGAATTACTCACAAAATATCACGAAGGTTTAATTGCGACTTCGGGTTGTCTAGGTGGCCATGTTTTGCAGGCACTGAAGAATGGAAAAGAAGAAGAAGCACTAAAAACAGCCGCCAGATTGCAAGATATTTTCGGCAAAGATAATTTCTTTATCGAATTGCAAGATCACGGAATTCCGTTGCAGATCGAGACGAATCCAAAGTTGATTGAGATTGGCAAAAAAATTGGTGCGCCATTACTCGCAACAAATGATTGTCATTACACGCATCGCGAAGACAGCCACTCGCATGACGCTTTATTGTGTGTGCAAACAGGCAGTACCATCGCCGACCAGAATCGTTTAAAATTCGAGGGGCAAGAACATTATTTGAAATCAGCAAAAGAGATGCGTTGGCTGTTTCGTGAACAGCCGACTGCGTGCGACAACACTTTATGGATTGCTGAACGAGCAAAAGTTGATATTCAATTTGGAGTGCCAGTGCTTCCAGACTTTCCAATTCCGGAAGGTTTCGAAAGTGACCATGCCTATCTTGAGCATTTGACTTGGCTCGGGGCTCAAGAGCGTTGGGGCGAGAAGATTCCAACTCAAGTTGTTGAACGAATTGCCTATGAATTATTGACAATCAAAACAATGGGTTTCAGTTCGTACTTTTTGATCGTTTGGGATCTTGTGCGATACGCCCGTGAAAAATCAATTCGCGTTGGTCCGGGTCGTGGTTCTGCTGCTGGTTGTGCTGTTGCATATTCACTGCGAATTACCGATCTTGACCCGATTCGTTACGACTTGTTGTTTGAACGGTTTTTGAATCCTGGTCGCAGAAGTATGCCCGACATCGATATGGACTTTGACTCGCGATATCGAGACGAGATGATCAGGTACGCATCTTTGAAATACGGCCGAGATCATGTTGCTCAAATCATTACTTTCGGCACGATCAAAGCACGCAACTCGGTACGTGACGCCGCGCGCGTGCTCGGGCTTCCTTATGGTTTGGGCGACAAAATTGCAAAGTTGATGCCACCACTTGTGATGGGTCGCGATACACCACTTAAATATTGTTTTGAGCAGGACGAAAAGCACGAAGCCGGATATAAAGCCGCTGCCGAGTTACGCGGACTTTATGACTTAGACGCAGATGTTAAACGGGTAATCGACGTGGCTCGTGGTCTTGAAGGCCTCAAGCGCAATGTCGGTATTCACGCTGCTGCCGTTGTGATTACGAAAGAAAAGCTTACGCAATATTTGCCAATTCAACGCAAAGCCGAATCAGGGCAAGACGCCGAACTCGCACCAATCGTTACGCAATATGAAATGCATGCTGTTGAAGAACTTGGACTATTGAAAATAGACATTCTTGGACTGCGCAACTTAGACGTAATTACAGATACGAACAAAATGATTCAAGAGTTACGCGATCCAAATTTCGATATCGACAAGGTCTCGTTTGATGACGAGAAAACCTACGAGTTGTTGCGACGGGGCGATACCATCGGCGTTTTTCAACTTGAGTCGACCAACATTCGCGCACTTGTTCGCAGTCTGGTACCCAACACGATCGATGATCTCGCGGCGATCGTTGCGCTTTATCGACCCGGGCCAATGGGCGCAAACATGCACAATGATTTTGCCGACTTCAAGAATGGTCGAAAACAACCTGAACTGTTTCACCCCGATGCTCAAGAACTGCTGGGGGACACCTACGGGTTGATGATCTACCAAGAGAGCATGATGCGTGTTGCACAAAAATTTGCGGGCTACAGCCTTGAAAAAGCAGACGACTTGCGCAAAGCCTGCGGCAAAAAGAATCGTGAAGACATGGCTAAGCAGCGCGAGAGTTTTGAAAGTGGTTGCGTTGCTAAGGGTTACGGTGCGGTGTTGGGTGAAAAACTTTTCGATTCAATTGAGCATTTCGCCGACTACGCATTTGGTAAAAGTCATGCGTATGGTTATGGCTTTATTTCATATCAAACGGCATATCTAAAAGCGCACTTTCCGGTCGAATACATCGCATGTCTATTGACAAGTGTTAAAGCCAACTATGAGCGTGCTGCAGTGTTTCTTGCAGATGCTCGTGCCAGCGACATTGTCGTGCGAACACCCGACATAAATACATCTGGCGTTGACTTTGTTCCGGTGATTGATGGTGAACAG
>Ga0208960_1000293_pt1 | contig 28453 bp, 27 predicted proteins | sample GreLakmeON33MSRF_FD_187703 | JGI IMG/M metagenome (GOLD analysis project Ga0208960, IMG submission 187703) | Freshwater lentic microbial communities from great Laurentian Lakes, MI, USA - Great Lakes metaG ON33MSRF (SPAdes) | ecosystem: Environmental > Aquatic > Freshwater > Lake | place: Great... | reverse complement strand
TGATATAGCGATCTATTTGAGTTGAGTTAACAGATGATGATAACGAATAAGCTGCTTCGCCATTCTCATCCGTTCGGCCCGGACAATACAGAAGAAGTCACTGATCGCGGCGTCCAACTCCTCGTTGATGATAACATAATCATATTCACTCACATGACTGATCTCTTCGCGCGCAGCAGCGACGCGCCGCGCGATTATCTCTGAACTATCTTGGCCACGGTTTCGTAAACGCGTCTCCAACATCGAAAGTGACGGTGGCATGATGAAAATCCCCACCGCACTTGGGAAAGCTCGGCGAACCTGTTGCGCACCTTGGCTATCAATTTCTAATAAAATATCCTGCCCCGACGCTGTTGCCTCATTAATCCATTTCCGAGAGGTGCCATAGTAATTTCCATAAACTTCTGCGCTTTCCTGAAATTCACCGCACTCGAGCATCTGTTCAAAAACTTCTCGAGTAACAAAATGGTAATCACGCCCATTTATTTCTTCAGCCCTCGGTAAGCGTGAGGTATATGAAATAGATAAATTCAACCCAACATTTGTCCGCAGCAGTGCTCTTACTAGACTGGTCTTTCCAGTGCCGGAGGGCGCACTGATGATGAACAGACTCCCAGATGTTGCTGTCATATTAAAACCATTTGCATTTATTACCTATTCCAATCGTTCTTCACCTAAGAAGAACGGAACCATAGATTCTTTATATCACTTTGTTGACTCTTACGCCGAAATTAGCGCTTGCCTATTCAAGATTTTGCACCTGTTCACGCATCTGTTCAATCAGCACTTTAAGTTCCATGGCGACCTTCGATACTTCCGCATCTGCAGATTTAGAACCGAGCGTATTCGCTTCACGGTTGAGCTCTTGCATCAAAAAATCTAGACGTTTTCCAACCGGCCCGCCCTTCATCAGAGTTCTCTCTACTTCATCCATGTGCGTCTGCAAACGTGACAACTCCTCATCCACATCAACTTTCCCAGCGAACAATACAAGCTCCTGCCGAATCCGATCATCGTCACAATTCACCATGGCCTCCCGTAACCGAACCGTGAGTTTCTCTTGAAACGCTACCAGTGATATGGGAATGCGTGGCGCTACTTCAATCGTCAGTTGGCGCATCGTGCTCAAGCGATCGAGTAACAAGTCCTTCAGTTTCTCGCCTTCGCGCGCGCGCGCTGCCACAAAATCATCCATAGCAGCATGCATCAACTCCAAACAGGGCTCACGTAAATCTTCGGCAGGTAGCGTATCGACACCAAGCATACCGGGCCAGCGTAAAATATCAGCCACCCCTAAGCTGCGCGTATCCGGTAGAACTGCTTTAACTGTATTATTCAGTTCCAATAGCCTCTGCATTAACTCACCATTGAGTTGCTGAAGGTCTTCCGCACCTAAGAGCCTAGAGAAGCCAAGACGAAACTCTACTTTGCCACGGCTCAAGCGAGCTGTCAGAGCCTCTCGCATCACAGACTCTAGAGAACGAAACTCATCCGGCAGACGGAAGTGAATGTCTAGATAGCGATTATTAACTGAGCGCAATTCCAAGTTAAGAGTACCGGTTGGGACATCGCGTGTCACCGCTGCATAACCGGTCATGCTGTAGATCAGTGCCAACTTATCCACTGATAGATCCTCAATACGTTAAAATGACAAGCATGCAACACCATGTGCTGTATCAGTCCTGATTATGCCACAACGCATGCCGGGAAAAACTCAGTAAACTCATATACCTTATAGCCGAGAGATATCACAATCATGCGCCCCAGCAACCGTACGCCACTTCAACTTCGCCCCGTTAAGATTACACGCCACTACACCAAACATGCCGATGGTGCGGTACTGATCGAGTGTGGCGATACCAAAGTCTTATGCACCGCCAGCGTGGACGAGAAGGTACCCCCCTTCCTCCGTGGCAAGGGACAAGGCTGGCTTACAGCAGAGTACGGCATGCTTCCATGCTCCACCGGTGAGCGGATGCAACGTGAGGCGGCCAAGGGCAAGCAGTCTGGACGCACTATGGAGATTCAACGATTAATTGGGAGAGCACTTCGCTCAGTGGTCGATCTGGGGAAACTAGGCGAGCGAACCATCCAGATTGATTGCGATGTGATCCAAGCTGATGGTGGCACTCGCACCGCCAGCATCACCGGTGCATACGTCGCACTGCATGACGCGGTAGAAAGACTACTGCAACGAAAATTACTGGGGTCAACACCTATACTCGATCAAGTCGCCGCTGTCTCGGTTGGGATTTATCAAGGGGTGCCGGTGCTCGACCTAGATTATCCAGAAGACTCTTCCTGCGATACCGACATGAATGTAGTCATGACCGGCCATCTCGGCCTGGTAGAAGTGCAGGGAACCGCCGAAGGGATCACATTTGATCGGCAAGAATTAAACGCTATGCTGGACTTGGCGCAACAAGGAATTCAACAGCTAATCGCATTTCAAAAAGCGGCACTTGCAGAGAAATGAGTTGATCTAAGAAAATGAGAAAGCTCGTTATCGCCAGCAACAACCCTGGCAAGCTGCATGAGATAGGTCACCTACTTGAGCCCCTCGGGCTTGAGGTGCTGCCGCAGTCGGTATTTGATATCTCGGAAGTAGATGAACCTTATTGTACGTTCATCGAAAATGCATTAGCCAAAGCGCGTCATGCCAGTCGTTGCTCCGGTTTGCCTGCGCTAGCAGATGATTCCGGTATTTGCGTGAACGCCCTGAACGGCCAGCCTGGCATCCATTCGGCGCGCTACGCGGGAGAGCCGAAGTCGGATGAACGCAATAATCAGAAACTGATCGAAGCACTGACCCATCAGTCGGACCATAATGCCCATTATTACTGTGTGATGACGCTAGTGCGCCATGTCGACGATCCACAACCGATCATTGCCGATGGTTCCTGGCATGGGCAAATCATTCCACAACCACGCGGCAACGGTGGTTTTGGCTATGATCCCCATTTCTATCTTCCTGAACTAGGGGTGACCTCAGCTGAACTCCCACTCGAACAAAAGAATAAGATCAGCCATCGTAGTCAGGCGCTGATCCGGTTAGTTGAAAGTATTAGACAGGAAATGGTCAAGTAATCGGATACATCGCACGTTGCATCTGCGATCCGATTCCTAAGCCCATCATGACCTCAATCATCTCCTTCTCCTCAATCCTCGGCTCACAGGCACCACGCTTGACGACACTCCCACCGCTGAGTCTCTACATTCATCTGCCGTGGTGCGTTAAAAAATGTCCCTATTGCGACTTCAATTCACATGAAACCCACAATGGAAATATTCCAGAGAATGACTATGTTGCAGCCCTGATCCGTGACTTAGAAAATGCATTGCCACAAATCTGGGGGCGAAAGGTAGTCAGTATATTTTTTGGGGGGGGTACGCCCAGTCTCTTCAGCGCTCACTCGATTGATGCGATCTTAACTGCAGTACGCACCCTGCTTCCGATGGAGCATCTAGCCGAGGTTACGCTCGAAGCTAATCCTGGCACGGTTGAAGCACAGAAATTTGCCGACTTCCGTTCTGCAGGGATCAACCGCCTCTCGCTCGGCATCCAGAGCTTCAACTCCCTGCACCTAAAAGCACTAGGCCGAATTCATGATGGCAATGAATCACATCATGCGGTGGAGATCGCCCAGAGAAATTTTGACAACGTGAATCTCGATCTGATGTATGCCCTGCCTGGGCAGACACTGGCGGAAGCCAATGAAGATATCCAGCATGCATGCACTCTCGGTATCGCACATATTTCCGCCTACCACCTCACGCTGGAGCCCAATACACTATTCCATCGTTACCCACCATCATTACCTGATGATGATTTAGCAGCAGAGATGCAGATAATGATCGAGCAAACCCTCGCCAGCAATGGGTACACCAATTACGAAACTTCAGCATTCTCGCAACCGGGGCTTGAGTCACGCCACAATCTGAATTACTGGCTGTTCGGTGATTATCTTGGTATTGGTGCAGGGGCACATAGCAAAATCAGTTTTGCTGACAGAATCGTTCGTCAGATGCGTTACAAGCAGCCCAAAGAATATCTTTCCCAGTCGGCATTGGATACCCCGCTACAAGATCAACACGAAGTGGGGAGAGATGAGCGTGGCTTCGAGTTCATGATGAATGCGCTGCGCCTCACAGCAGGATTTTCCAGCGAAATGTTCCAGCAACGGACCGGCCTACCGATCACCGCGATCCAGCAGCAACTCAACGAAGCTGAACAGCGTGGGTTAATCGTGCGTGATCACCTCCGCGTCACCCCCACTCCTGTGGGACGACGCTTTCTCAATGATTTGCTGCAGATTTTCCTGCCTGAGAAGAGTGAACTATAAATAGGTCGGTCTCTATCCCGGCCCCTATTCCAAAGAGTGGAATAGAGTAAGATTCACTTTTTCTGGAATACCAGGTCCCACACTCCATGTCCTAACTTCAATCCGCGCTGCTCAAACTTAGTCAAGGGACGGTATGCTGGACGGGGTGCATAGTCTGTAACCGTATTAATAAGTTGCGGCTCACTACTCAGCACTTGCAGAATCTGTTGGGCATATTCCTCCCAATCCGTAGCCACGTGTAGATATCCGCCATGCTTTAACCGCTCGCTCAACAGCGTAATGAATTGAGGCTGAATTAGACGTCGCTTATGGTGACGTCCTTTAGGCCAGGGATCTGGGAAAAAAATGTGCGTTCCGTCGAGACACTCGGGTGGCAGCATGCACTTCAATACCTCAACCGCATCATGCTGAATGATGCGCAGATTGCTCAGGCCCGTCTCACCGATCTGCTTCAGCAGACTCCCAACGCCGGGTGTGTGAACATCAATAGCGAGGTAATCATTCTGCAGATGCATCCGGGCGATAGAAACAGTCGTCTCTCCCATACCAAAACCGATCTCAAGAAACTTGGGTGAGCTCCTGCCAAAGACCTGGTCAAGATTGATCAGGTTACCCTCAAATGGAATACCATGCTGCGGGAGCAAGATCTCATACGCGTGTCGCTGCGCGTTCGAGATACGGCCCTGTCGAAGAACAAAACTGCGGATAGGACGATGTTCTGGCATGCGGGAGGGATGATACTGTGCGGCAGCCTAAAATTAGGCCGATTGATCTTTGCTGCTGCTGCTGATGACGCCAGTGACGGGTGAACTCGGGCTCGCGCTGTAGAGCTTCTTCGCCATACGACCGGCCAGATAAGCCTCCCGCCCGGCCTCCACCCCTTTTTTCATGGCAGAAGCCATCAGTATGGGCCTCTGAGCAGCAGCAATGGCGGTGTTCATCAGCACCCCGTCGCAGCCAATCTCCATGGCGATGGCCGCATCCGAAGCCGTACCTACACCCGCATCCACGATCACCGGTACCTTAGCATTATCTATGATGATCTGTAGATTCCATGGATTTAAAATGCCCATGCCCGAACCAATCAACGATGCCAGCGGCATCACGGCAACGCAGCCAATCTCCTCTAGTTGCCGAGCCAGGATTGGATCATCAGAGGTATAAACCATCACCTGGAAATTTTCCTTCACCAGGATTTCTGCAGCCTTAAGGGTTTCAACCATGTTAGGGAAGAGTGTCTTCGGATCCCCGAGCACTTCCAACTTCACTAAGCTATGGCCATCGAGTAATTCACGTGCAAGCCTTAACGTACGGACCGCATCGTCGACTGTGAAGCAGCCGGCGGTATTAGGTAATAATGTGTATTGAGAGGGGGGCAGTATATCCAACAGGTTTGGCTCACCGGGATTCTGGCCGATATTAGTGCGACGGATTGCTATGGTAATGATTTGTGCCCCACTCGCGTCTATCGACGCACGCGTCTCATCAAAGTCTTTGTATTTTCCGGTACCGACCAGCAGTCGAGAGGAATACGTCTTGCCGGCGATAATCAGGTTATCCATGAAATCCTAGATTTTTTACTGAGAGGAATTTAACCACCACCCACTGCCACGACGATCTCAAGTCGGTCGCCATCTGCCAGCACCTGCTCTCCAAATTGACTGCGAGGAACAATCTCTCCATTGCGCTCGACCGCAATTCGCTTACCCTGCAAGGCCATATACTCAAGCAATTGAACAACATTTAGCGGGGTATCAAAACGTTGTGGCTGTCCGTTGAGTATCACTTGCATCTGAATGCATTGGGACTTGTGTGGGCTTTTAACATCTGCACAATTTAAATACACAGAATTAGGGATTCTACTTGCGTTGCCCGTATTACTCAATGACAGTATTAGAGACAAACGATAATCCGAGCATACAAAAAGCTAACCTCACAGTCACATAAGAAATTAGAAAAATATCTACGAACACTATTATATTTCTTGCTAGCCTGAGTCGATCGGCAAACAATTGAGTAATCCCTCTAACGCAAGTAGAATCAGGACAATTGCGGGTGTAGCTCAATGGCAGAGCAGAAGCTTCCCAAGCTTACGACGAGGGTTCGATTCCCTTCACCCGCTCCATTTCTATCCTGTTCAGCGCGCTACGTGTGAAATTTGCCACTAACCTGATCCGCTGGCAACACCTCCACGGTCGTCACCAACTACCCTGGCAGAACACGCAAGATCCATATGCCATTTGGTTGTCTGAGATCATGCTTCAACAGACCCAAGTCGCAACGGTTGTACCTTATTACCTGCGATTCCTTCAACAATTCCCCGATATCAATAGTCTCGCGCTAGCATCGCTAGATGCCGTTCTCTCACTATGGAGCGGTCTCGGATACTATGCCCGGGGAAGGAATCTGCATCGGGCTGCACAGATAATCGTTGACCAATACAATGGTATATTTCCACACGACCTTAAACTAATTCAACAGCTCCCAGGGGTTGGCCGATCCACCGCCGCTGCCATCGCCGTGTTCGCTTATGGTGAAGAATATGCGATTCTTGATGGAAATGTTAAGCGCGTCTTTGCACGCTACTTCGGTATCAACGGCTACCCTGGGGCAAAGGATACCGAGACTCTTCTGTGGCAGAAAGCAGAAGAACTGATCCCAAGGAAGGATATTGTCGGCCAGATCCAAACCTACACACAAGCATTGATGGATCTCGGTGCCACCATCTGCACCCGGAGCAGACCCCAGTGCTCAGTCTGTCCACTCCGGATTGACTGCATTGCTCTCAGAGAGAATCGTGTCGACAAGCTACCCACCGCCAGGCCGCGCAAGCTATTGCCACAGAAAGAAACTGTGATGCTGATGATGCTACAACAAAACTGGGTCTTGCTTCAAAAACGTCCCCTCACCGGCATCTGGGGTGGGTTATGGTGTCTGCCCGAAATATCCCTCACTGAAGATACCAATTCCTATTGCCAACAACAGTTCGGTCTTAACGTACGAGTGATGGCAGAACTTCCACCTTTAGATCACAGCTTTACTCATTTCAAACTACGTATTTACCCGCGCCCTCTGCATATTATTTCACCTGTCATCGCTCACAAAAATTATGGATTAACTCGCTTCTCATTCGAGGATGCATTGGGTGCCGCCATTCCCACAGCGGTGCGACGACTCCTGCTGATGGCACCAAAATTAACTTCTTAAACCGTAGCCGCTCACCACCTTAAAATGATTATTTGATTGGGAGTGGATGGCAGACAATATCCCTGTTATCCTCAGGAAAATGGAAAACTGGCAAGAATGGAGAAAGCTTAAGCGCGCTGATTTGATACAGCACAGAGAATCAATTGCTGCAGAAGATCATCGCAATTGGAGTAAAGGTATCACCGCCTCGCTTGAACAAGCTTTCCCGCAGCTACAGAGATGCATTGTGGGCTTTTGTTGGCCATACCGCGGCGAGTATGACCCACGGCCTGCGATGAACTTCCTATGCGCGAAGGGGGCAACACTCGGACTACCTGAAATCCCCGAAGATCTTGGATTACTGCAGTTTCGGCGATGGTGGCCGGAAGCTCCCATGAGAGTTGGTCCTTATGCCATCCCCGTTCCAGACAATACCGAGTTATTGACAGTCGACGCACTCATCATTCCACTGGTTGGCTTCGATCAGCAGGGATATCGGCTTGGTTATGGGGGGGGGTATTTCGACCGCATGCTGGCATCTGCAACTCCACGTCCTTTGACTATTGGTGTCGCATTTGAGATTTTGAGACTTGACAGTGTACATCCACAACCGCATGACATTGCGATGAATTTTATTGTGACTGAAGCGGGGATCTACCGAGTCACCGATCTTGGGTTAGTTGCAATTTCTAATGACGAATGTGCGGCAGAGCATCCCCTAAAATAAGCACGACTACTCTTCACCCCAGCGTGGCATCAGCGTATGAGGAATGCCTAAATGATCAAGGGTGCGGGCCACGATAAAATCCACTACCTCCTGAACAGTCTCTGGATGATGATAAAAGCCAGGATTTGCCGGCAGAATAACTGCGCCACTACGTGCAAGTTTCAACATATTTTCTAGATGAATCACGGAAAATGGCGTCTCGCGTGGCACTAGGATGAGCTTGCGATTTTCTTTCAGCATCACGTCGGCTGCACGCTCGATCAGGTTCTGACTCAATCCTGCAGCAATAGCAGCCATTGTCCCCATCGTGCAGGGGCAGACCACCATCGCATCCGCAGGGTTCGATCCGGAGGCCACCGGCGCAAACCACTCCTCACGTCCGAATACTCGAAGCTGCCCTTCAGTAGCATTGAATCGTTGATTGAATAATTGCTCCACTTCCTTCGTACGCGACGGCAGTGCCAAATTCATCTCCTGCTGCGCGACGATCTGAGCCACTTGAGAATACAGTAGATAAACGCGGTTACCGCTTTTCAGCAGCATCTCTAGTAGGCGGATGCCATACGGCATGCCTGATGCACCGGTGTATGCCAGAGTAATGGTTAGCGGTTGATTCATAGTCACTCTATTTGATCTGTATTGGATGCAATGCAGGCTAAGAATCCAAGCCATCGCCTATCATTGTATACGCAATGTTTGCAAAGCTCGATCGTCAACATCTGTTTTCCAGGTCTTGATAGAGCGGGTGCTAAATTGGCAGTTATAGGCGATTAGCCCCCCATTTCTGACGATATAAAATGAGAGCAAGCACTCACTGCAGATTTTGAAACTCCCTGTAACTCATTGCTACAGGGAGGGAGGAGAGTTAATGCTTAATTACGGCACCGGCAACTTTGTCATCCACCGCAGGCAGTGGCGCGGTGGCATTGACATCAGGAAGCGCCTCAGGTTTCCGTTCAAGAGCTAGATCGAGCACTTGGTCTATCCACTTTACAGGCTGGATGTCCAACCGGTTCTTGATGTTCTCAGGTATCTCGGCAAGATCTTTAACGTTCTCTTCTGGGATCAATACGACCTTGATTCCGCCGCGGTGTGCTGCCAGCAATTTCTCCTTGAGCCCACCAATGGCCAATACTTCGCCGCGCAGGGTAATCTCTCCGGTCATCGCCACATCGGCACGCACTGGAATCCCAGTTAATGCAGAGACAAGTGCTGTGGTCATGGCAACGCCAGCTGAAGGTCCATCCTTCGGCGTCGCTCCTTCTGGTACATGTACGTGTATATCGGTCTTCTCGAAGGCGTCATCCTTGATTCCAAGCCGACCAGCGCGTGCGCGCACGACTGAGCGGGCCGCCTCCACTGATTCCTTCATCACATCGCCGAGGGAACCGGTGCGCAGGATATTTCCCTTACCCGGCAGTACCACCGCCTCGATGGTCAGCAACTCCCCCCCAACCTCGGTCCAGGCCAAGCCGGTAACCTGTCCAACCTGATTCTTTTCCTCGGCAACCCCGTATGTATAACGCCGAACCCCTAGGTATTTTTCTAGGTTACGCGAAGTGACCATAATCTTTTTCTGATCACCCTTGAGCAGTAGCGCCTTTACAACCTTACGACAAATTTTAGAAACTTCTCGCTCCATCGCCCGAACCCCAGCCTCGCGGGTGTAATAACGGGTGATATCTCGAAGCGCAGCACTGTTTACCGTCAGCTCGTCCTCCTTCAAGCCATGGCTTTTCATCAGCTTAGGCAGTAGGTAACGAGTCGCAATATTGAGTTTCTCGTCCTCGGTATACCCTGACAGCCGGATTACTTCCATCCGGTCCAATAGTGCTGCAGGTATATTCAATGTATTCGCAGTCGCAACAAACATCACATCGGATAAGTCATACTCAACCTCGATGTAATGATCCACAAATGAATCATTCTGCTCGGGATCAAGCACCTCTAATAATGCGGAGGATGGGTCGCCACGGAAATCCATTCCTATTTTGTCCACTTCATCCAGCAGGAAGAGTGGGTTCTTAACACCCACCTTAGTCATGTTCTGTAAAATCTTACCCGGCATCGAACCGATATAAGTGCGACGGTGACCCCGTATCTCCGCTTCGTCGCGTACCCCTCCCAGAGACATACGAACGAACTTGCGGTTGGTAGCCCGTGCAATGGATTGCCCCAATGAGGTCTTACCCACACCAGGTGGGCCGACCAGACATAGAATCGGCGCCTTCAGTTTATCCACACGTTGCTGTACTGCAAGATACTCAACGATGCGCTCCTTGACCTTATCCAGACCATAATGATCCTTCTCGAGTACTGTCTCGGCGGCGTGTAGATCCTTACTAATTTTACTTTTCTTCTTCCACGGCAACGCTACCAAAGAGTCGATGTAGTTACGGACCACCGTAGCTTCGGCCGACATTGGGGACATCAAACGAAGCTTCTTTAGCTCTGCTTCCGCCTTAGTACGACCCTCTTTGGACATCTGAGCGGAGTTAATCTTCTTGTCGATCTCTTCAAGATCAGCGCCATCCTCACCCTCACCCAACTCCTTCTGAATAGCCTTTACCTGCTCATTCAGATAGTAATCACGCTGGCTCTTCTCCATCTGACGCTTGACTCTGCCACGGATGCGTTTTTCCACCTGGAGTATGTCGAGCTCAGTCTCAAGTAGCCCCAGAAGATGCTCCAATCGCTTCGGCACATCGAATATCTCCAGCACCTCCTGCTTCTGCTCAAGCTTGAGTGGTAGATGTGCGGCGATGGTATCGGCTAGGCGACCAGCCTCATCAATGCCGCTCAGCGAGGTCAGAATTTCAGGTGGGATTTTCTTGTTGAGTTTCACATACTGATCGAACTGCGCCAGCATGGCACGACGCATCGCTTCAACCTCATGACCATCAATCTCATCCGGCGGAAGTAATACAGCCTGTCCAGTAAAATGCGTATCCGCATCGATTACATTCAAGATGCGGGCGCGCCGATTACCCTCCACGAGCACCTTGACGGTACCATCTGGAAGTTTGAGCATCTGCAGCAGATTAGCGACACTACATACGCTGTAAAGGTCTTCTGGAGACGGGTCATCCTTAGCAGCAGACCTCTGAGCCACCAGCAGGATACCCTTGCCGGATTCCATCGCAGTCTCTAATGCCTGGATTGATTTTGGCCGCCCAACAAACAGCGGCATCACCATATGCGGGAATACCACTACATCCCTCAGTGGTAATAATGGCAGTAAAACTTGGTTGGGATTGCTAACGGAGTTAGACATATCGGCTCACCTATAAGAGTCTGATAAAAACGTTATGGGGGTGCCATATAAAAATTCAAGCGGGTGCAACAGACGGAATCAATACCGCAGTTAAGAACTCTTAGCGACCTTGGGCTGATCCGAATAAATTAGAATTGGCTTGATATCACCACCAACCGACCCGTGGTCAATCACTACCTTGACGACATTATCCAGTGACGGAAGATCATACATCGTGTCCAGCAGGGTATTCTCTAGAATTGAGCGCAGACCACGTGCACCCGTCTTGCGTGCAAGCGCTTTCTTAGCGATGGCCTTTAGCGCCTGCTCTCGAAACTCCAGATCAACGCCGCCCTCCATGCTAAACATTTTCTGGTACTGCTTCGTGAGTGCGTTCTTCGGCTCAGTCAGAATCTGAATCAGGGCAGACTCATCCAACTCATTCAGTGTTGCGACCACCGGCAAGCGTCCGACAAACTCTGGAATCAGACCATACTTGATGAGATCTTCTGGCTCAACCCCTCGTAGCACTGCTCCGATTCCCTTACGATCGTCTTGGCTCTTCACATTCGCACCAAAACCTATACCGCCCTTCTCGGTGCGAGCGCGTATTAATTTATCGAGGCCATCGAATGCACCTCCACAAATAAACAGGATATTTGTGGTATCTACCTGCACAAATTCCTGATTGGGGTGCTTACGTCCACCCTGTGGTGGCACCGACGCAACAGTTCCCTCAATCAACTTCAATAGTGCCTGCTGCACCCCCTCGCCAGAGACATCACGGGTTATCGACGGGTTATCCGACTTGCGTGAGATTTTATCGATCTCATCGATATAGACGATACCTTGCTGAGCCTTATCAGCATCATAATCACACTTCTGAAGCAATTTCTGGATGATGTTCTCAACGTCCTCGCCGACATAGCCCGCTTCGGTCAGGGTGGTCGCATCGGCCATCACAAAGGGTACATTTAGCAAGCGTGCCAGCGTCTGTGCTAATAATGTCTTGCCAGAACCGGTTGGGCCGATCAGTAGGATGTTACTTTTCGACAGTTCGATGTCGTCGGTATCCCCCGCCTTGTTTAGATTACGCAGTCGTTTGTAGTGATTGTATACGGCTACCGAGAGGATCTTTTTCGCGGGTTCCTGACCGATTACATATTGATCCAGAATCTGGCAGATTTCATGCGGAACCGGCAGGTCAGACTTGGTCAGTTTAACGGCCTCAGGACCCTGTATCTCCTCACGGATGATATCGTTACAGAGTTCGATACATTCGTCGCAGATGAATACTGACGGACCAGCAATGAGCTTCTTTACTTCGTGCTGGCTCTTGCCACAGAAGGAGCAATAAAGAAGTTTCTCGCCACCAATTTTATCTGACATAATTTTATTCCGTCTTATCCGGGCCAGAGCGCCCGTAACTCGTTAGAAGCCTGCCGAAAATCAAATTAGTTAAGTCTACCGGTCCCGGCTCTATTCAGTTTCAGACTGGGTTCGTTTCTCTATTGACCAAGACCGAGTCTATCAATCCATACTTAACCGACTCTTCCGCGCTGAGAAAGTTATCACGATCAGTATCTTTCCCGATTGTTTCTATTGTTTGACCCGTGTGCTTGGCCAGAATTTCATTCAACCGGCTCTTGAGAAATAGAATTTCCCTGGCGTGGATCTCGATGTCAGAGGCCTGTCCTTGAAAACCACCCATGGGCTGATGAATCATGACTCGAGAATTAGGTAGACAAAACCTCTTTCCATTTGCTCCTGCCGCCAATAACAGTGATCCCATACTCGCCGCCTGACCGATGCATAGCGTGCTGACATCAGGCTTAATATATTGCATGGTATCGTAAATCGCCATCCCGGCTGACACCACCCCGCCGGGAGAATTGATATAAAGGTGGATATCCTTATCAGAATTTTCCGATTCTAAGAATAGCAGTTGCGCCACAATCAGATTAGCAGAGGTCTCGGTAACCGGCCCCACTAAAAATATCACCCTCTCTTTCAACAAGCGAGAATAGATATCGTAAGCACGCTCGCCCCGTCCGCTGGTCTCAATCACCATCGGGATCAGGCCCAAGTTCTTCGGCTCTTGGTTACGTTGCCCCCAATCAAGCTGCTGTATCATATTAAGATTTTCCCATCAATTCGTCGAAAGTTACCGTCCTGTCTACTGACGTAACTTTTTCCATCACCCATGCCACCACATTGTCTTCTAAAACTGCTGATTCAATTTCATTGAGCCGATCCGGTGAAGAGTAATGCCACTTGACCACCTCACCCGGATTCTCGTAACTCTGAGCTAAATCCTCAACCACCCCACGCACTTGCTCAGGGCTGGCCTTCAAGTCTTGGACCTTTACTAATTCTGCTAGTATCAATCCTAGATTCACTCGGCGTTGCGCTTGCTCTTGGAATAGCTCCGATGGCAGGGAAATATCTGCAGTCCTCATACCCCGAGCCTCTAGATCCCTACGCGCATCCTGCATCAACCGGGACATCTCCTGCTCCACTAGTACCTTAGGTGCATCAATCTTAGTGGTATCAAGTAATGCCTGCATCACCTGTGATTTAATTCTTGCCTTTTTCCGCTTGGCGATCTCCCTCTCAAGATTGATCTGAATCTCACCGCGCATTTTTTCAACATCACCATCGATGACACCTAATGACTTAGCAAATTCGGCATTTACTTCAGGTAATTCAGGTTCTTCTACTGAGTTAAGCTTCACCTCGAAGGTCGCAATCTTTCCTGCCACATCCTTGCCATGATAGTCTGCCGGAAAGGTTAGCTCAAATGTTTTGCTCTGATCGGCGATCATGCCGATCACTGGTCCCTCGAAGTCTTTTAACAGTCGACCCTCTCCCAACACTAGAGTAAAGCCCTCGGCCTTACCCCCAGCGAATTCCACGCCATCAATCGTTCCACGATAATCGATATTGACTCGATCACCCTCACTCGCTGGGCGCTCTACCGACTGATACTGAACCCGCTGCTTACGCACCACCTCAAGAGTCTTATCGATATCAGCAGGAATAACCTTAACCATAGGTTGCTCGATACTGACCCCACTCAAATCTCCCAACACCACATCAGGATAGACCTCGAAGGTTGCGCTGAATCCAAATTCGGAAGCGCTCCCTGGGGTCGTTTCCGGCTCGAAATGGGGGGGTCCGACCAACCGCAGCTTCTGCTCTCGTACAGCCTCGCTAAAACTCTTCTGTAACACATCGCCAAGCACCTCCTGACGCACCTGCGGACCATACTGCTGCTGGACAATATGTAGCGGTACCTTACCAGGACGAAAGCCTGGCACTTTCGCCGTACGCGCCAAGCGTTTCAAGCGACTTTCCATCTCCGTCTCGATTGCTTCATGGGAAACTGAAACACTCAGACGGCGCTCCAATCCACCTATATTTTCTACATTCGATTGCATTATATTTTCCAACTGATTGATGCACTCATGCAACGTCACAACAACCAGAGAAGGGCGCGACAATTTATTGCGCGCAATACCGCTTTACAAGCTGCAGCTCCCTGGTGCGAAAGGGGGGACTCGAACCCCCACACCTTTCGGCGTCAGAACCTAAATCTGGTGCGTCTACCAATTCCGCCACTTTCGCGCGACATTGATTAATTATACCTTCTTATCTCCTTCATCGCAGCCTTACCCGGTCGAGTCCTGACAGAAGAACGTCTCTCCACTAATCCCCTTGCTATCTGGCCCTATCAGATACAGGTAACGTGCCATCAGATCTTGTGGTTGGGGTAGGCTATGCTTAACCTCTCCGGGATGGGTCTTGGTGCGTTGAGGCGTGTGTGCCGGCCCAGGGATCAAGGTATTGATGCGCAGACTCGGCAATATTTCCCACTCCTGCGCCTGAATTTTTACCAGCGCCTCCACCCCCGCCTTGGCTACTGCAAAACCACCCCAATACGCAACAGGAACATGCCCATGAATATCTGAAGTCATAATGACACTGGCATCAGGAGCCATTTTCAATAGCGGCAAGCATGCTCTCGTCAGCGAGAAAGGGGCGGCCAGATTGACTCGCAACATGGTCAACCATTGTTCCAACGTTTGGTTCGCCAGTGGAGCCAGGCCAAAAACCATTGCTGCATTGTGCAGTATTCCATCCAGCCTCCCTAAATGCAGCTTGATTGACTGAGCAAGCTCGGCAAAATCCTGATCCGTGGCCTTTTCAAGATCAAGCGGGAAAATTGCGGCCTGCGCCCCTCCTAGTGCCTCGATCTCATCATAGACGCTTTCTAACTTTTCAACCTTGCGTCCGTGCAAGATGACAGTGGCGCCATGAGCTGCATAGGTCAGAGCTGCGGCGCGACCCATTCCCTGCCCCGCACCCGTGATGAGAATGACACGGTCCTTGAGCAGGTCTTTAGGTGCTTGGTATTTTGTTAAGTTACTCATCGTCATGGAATCCGCCACGGTGAGAAAGGGTTTTTAATTGGGAGAGCTCTGACGCTATCCCTTGATCCAAGTCTTCCATGCCAGCCACAACTTACGAACCGGTGTGAGGCTGACGCGATGCTGCATGACATGGTATCCATCGCTCTTGATTTCCTGTAGCAGGGTTCGGTATATCGCAGCCATGATGATGCTAGAGAGTTGATTCTTTCGGTCTTCCGCTGACAACGCCGCAGATGCACTGTCATAGTAGCTCTCCGCACGTTCAATCTGAAACTCCATCAAACGCCTAAAATTGTCACTCTCACGCGACTGCAGTATGTCCTCCTCAGACACACCGAAACGGACAAGCTCGTCTTGAGGAAGGTAAATGCGATCACGGCGCGCATCCTCGCCTACATCACGGATGATATTGGTAAGCTGGAAAGCAAGACCCAGATCTTGCGCATACTTCAGGGTATTTGCATTACGATAGCCAAAAATCTCGACCGAACAGAGCCCCACCACACTCGCCACATGATAACAATATCGACGCAGGGTCTCGAAATCAGCATAACGGTTATAGTTTAGATCCATCTCCATACCGTCGATAATTTCATTCAATCGTTCAGCAGTGAGATTAAACGATTGGGCAACGCCCGCTAGTGCCTTTGTTACCGGGTGACTGGGATTAATGCCCCGCTCTTTACTGAAGATAGAAGCGACCTCCTGCCTCCACCATGCGAGCTTTGCAGTCGCCACAGCCGGATCGGTGCATTCATCCACTACATCATCTACCTCTCTGCAAAAGGCATAGAGTGCAGTAATGGCACGACGTTTCTCGAGAGGGAGATAAAGAAAGCTGTAATAGAAGCTGGATCCGCTCTGAACAGCTTTCTGCTGGCAATACTGGTCAGGGGTCATATAGAATTATTCTGGAGAAAGGACTGTTGTCAAACGATCGGGGCAACCGCAAGACCTTCGAAAGATTCTGTAGTGACTGACACGCATCTATGCCCCCCATCAACGAATCTCTAAACGGCGAACAATTTACAGGAAATTATACGGGATGTGTAAATGAATTCTTGCTCATTGACTTGTTCACCCAAAAAAGAACCCCGCCTCGGCGGGGTTCTTTTTGCATACCTAGCGTGAGCCAAGTGGCGTGCTTTACATGTCCATGCCGCCCATGCCGCCCATGCCGCCCATCCCGCCACCCATGCCACCAGCCCCGCCTGCATCTTCCTTGGGGAGTTCTGCCACCATCGCGTCAGTGGTCAGCATTAGGCTTGCTACCGAAGCCGCATTTTGTAGAGCGTAACGCGTGACCTTGGTTGGATCGAGTACACCCATCTCCACCATGTCTCCGTATTCGCCAGTAGCAGCGTTGTAACCGAAGTTACCCTTGCCCTCGACCACCTTGTTGATCACGACTGAAGGCTCATCGCCACAGTTGGTCACAATCTGGCGAAGCGGTTCTTCGAGAGCGCGCAGAACAATCTTGATTCCAGAATCTTGATCATGATTATCGCCCTTGATTTTAGCCACAGCATTACGTGCACGCAGTAAAGCGACACCACCACCCGCGACTATGCCCTCTTCTACCGCAGCACGGGTTGCATGCAGCGCATCTTCCACACGCGCCTTCTTCTCCTTCATTTCGACTTCAGTAGCCGCACCGACCTTAATCAGCGCGACACCACCTGCAAGCTTAGCTACGCGCTCTTGTAGCTTCTCTTTGTCGTAGTCGCTAGTAGCTTCTTCAATCTGAGCACGTATCTGCTTGACCCGACCTTCAATGGTTTTGGCGTCGCCTGCGCCATCAATGACGGTGGTTTCTTCCTTACCCACTTCAATGCGCTTGGCCTGTCCCAGATCCTTCAGTGTTATCTTCTCCAAAGACAGACCCACTTCCTCGGCAATCACGGTACCGCCGGTAAGAATGGCGATATCTTCTAGCATGGCCTTACGGCGATCACCGAAGCCTGGTGCTTTGACTGCGCAGGTCTTAAGAATGCCGCGAAGGTTATTTACGACCAGAGTGGCAAGTGCTTCTCCGTCGACATCCTCAGCGATGATCAGCAGCGGCTTGCCGGCCTTGGCCACTTGCTCCAGCACCGGCAATAGTTCGCGGATGTTGGAAATCTTTTTGTCATGCAGCAAGACGAAGGGGCTATCTAGTAGCGCGATCTGTCTGTCCGGATTGTTGATGAAGTATGGGGAGAGATAACCACGATCAAACTGCATTCCCTCGACCACTTCCAGTTCATTTTGCAGGCCGGATCCATCTTCAACCGTAATTACGCCTTCCTTACCAACCTTCTCCATGGCGTCTGCAATGATCTTACCAATTTCAGGGTCTGAGTTGGCGGAGATACTGCCCACCTGTGCGATTTCTTTGCCAGTTGTGCAGGGCTTCGAGAGTCTTTTCAACTCTGCAACGGTCGCAGTCACAGCCTTGTCGATACCACGCTTCAGGTCCATCGGGTTCATTCCGGCAGCGACAAACTTCATCCCTTCCTTAATGATCGATTGCGCCAGCACGGTAGCGGTGGTTGTACCATCACCAGCCACATCAGAAGTCTTGCTCGCTACTTCCTTCAGCATTTGCGCACCCATATTCTCGAACCTGTCTTTCAGTTCGATCTCTTTTGCTACTGAGACACCATCCTTAGTAATGGTAGGTGCGCCGTAAGAACGTTCCAGAACTACATTACGCCCCTTAGGTCCTAAGGTGACTTTAACTGCATCGGCCAGAATATTAACCCCGGCCACCATCTTGTGACGGGCTGAATCACCGAATTTCACGTCTTTTGCTGCCATGATCTTTCTCCTAAATTCTAGAAATGTTATTTATGGTGGTCAATGACAGAATTAGCCTTCAACCACGCCCATAATGTCTTCTTCACGCATCACCAAGAGCTCTACCCCGTCGACCTTAACCGTCTGACCTGAGTATTTCCCAAATAGTACTTTGTCGCCGACTTTAACATCCAACACACGAATCTTACCATCGTCGCCAACTTTGCCCTTACCCACAGCAACAATTTCGCCTTGATCGGGCTTTTCCGCAGCGCTGTCTGGGATAACAATACCGGATGCAGTCTTGCGTTCTTCTTCCAGCCGCTTGACAATAACGCGGTCATGTAACGGACGAATTTTCATATTCCTCTCCTGTTTAAAATTAACATCATGAAAAATCTCAGAAAACCAATATGCTATTTGCAGCCTTCTGAGAGACTGTTGCAAAAACGAATTAGCACTCACTGCCTATGAGTGCTAATAATAGTGCTTAACACCGGGAATTTCAAGTAGATGAGCAACAAAAACTTATTAGAACGCAGCCTGAATTCGGTCTGGCACCCCTGTACTCAGATGAAACAGCATGAGACGCTGCCGCTCGTCCCTATCTCCCGGGGAGAGGGGGTATGGCTACACGATTTCGATGGCAGCCGCTACCTAGATGCCATTAGCTCATGGTGGGTCAATTTATTTGGTCACTCCAATCCCCGCATCAATGCTGCCATCCGGGATCAACTGGATAGGCTAGAGCATGTCATGCTGGCAGGTTTCACGCACGAACCGGTGGTGCAACTATCGGAGCGACTGATCCAGATCGTACCGGGTCGGCTTGGTCATTGTTTCTATGGAAGCGATGGCGCATCTGCGACAGAAGTCGCACTAAAGATGAGCTTCCATTACTGGCACAACATGGGTCACCCCGGGAAAAATAACTTCATTAGTCTCCAAAATGGGTACCATGGGGAGACGCTGGGTGCGTTATCAGTCACCGATGTGGCACTATTCAGGGAGACCTACTCACCGCTACTGCGCCATAGCAACCATGTCCGCACCCCCGACTGGCGATATGCGGATCAAGGAGAATCCCCCAGAGTTTACGCGCTACGCGCTGCTGCCCAACTTGAAGACTTCTTGGTGCGACACCATACTAAAACTGCAGCACTGATCCTCGAGCCCTTAATTCAGGGAGCCGCAGGCATGGGTATGTATCACTCCGATTACCTCAAACACGCACGTGAGATCTGCGACCGGTACCAGGTACACCTAATTGCCGATGAAATCGCGGTTGGTTTCGGCAGAACAGGAACCCTCTTTGCCTGTGAACAGGCCGATATTGCACCGGATTTTTTATGCCTTGCAAAAGGTCTGAGCGGCGGTTATTTGCCACTATCCGTGGTCATGACCACGGATAGTGTTTACCAGGCTTTCTATCATGATGAGACTGCCCGCGCCTTTCTGCACTCGCATACCCATTCCGGTAATGCCCTCGCCTGTCGCGCTGCGCTCGCCACGCTGGACATTTTCGAACAGGATGGAGTCATCGCTGCAAACCTCATCAAAGCTCAGTATCTCAACCGAGTGTCAGAGCCAATCACATCTCATCCCAAGGTAAAAAACTTTCGTAACTGCGGCATGGTCTGGGCATTTGAAGTAGAAACCAGCGATCCAGCATTTTCTGGGAAATTTTTCCAGGCGGCACTCAAGCAAGGATTGCTATTGCGGCCACTGGAGAATACCGTCTACTTCATGCCGCCATATGTAATTAACGAGCAGGAGATGGACATGCTCGTGACAGGAACTTTACGAGCGCTAGACTCATGCTGACTATCAATTGCGATGGTGCATGCTCATGAGACTAACTTTTCTCGGCCCAGCCGGCGGTATGTGTGATGCTGGCCGCATCAAGTATCACCTTAAATACAATCTGGGCAGACCTGAGTGCAGCATCCTCATTACTGGATTCCAGGCAGAAGGGGCGTTATGGCGGAGACTGGTTGATCGTGTCAAGCACGTGAAAATTTTTGGGCAAGATATACCCGTACGGACCCATATATACACCATCGGGGGCCTCTCGGCTCATGCCGATCAGGCAGGCTTGATGACCTGGCGGGGGCATTTTGTCGCCCCCCCAGATCAGACCTTTGTGGTGCATGGTGAATCGAGCAATGCTGCCGCCCTGGCTGAGGTGATCCAACAACAATTGCATTGGCAGGTGAGCGTTCCTGCACAACTGACATCGGTTACATTCTGAATATGGTCAGGCCTACTCTAGCTGCAGTCCTCTATTTCTTTGTATTTTCTGTTGGGCCAGTGTCTGCTGCCGCACAAAATTTGCCAGGCCCTATCATCCAGATACTCAAGCAGGCGGGCATCCCCGCGTCTTCCACTGCTATCTACGTGCATGAAATCGGAGCAGCTCAACCGCTTATTACTATCAATGCCAATACGGCGATGAATCCCGCATCTGCGATGAAGCTTGTTACCACCTTCGCTGGACTTGAGCTGTTGGGACCGGCATATACATGGAAGACCGAGTTATACGCTAACGGTATTGTAGAGGGTGACACTTTACACGGCGATCTAGTGATTAAAGGATACGGTGACCCGAGACTCAATCTTGAGAATTTCTGGTTGCTGACCCGCCGCTTGCGTCAGACTGGGCTTAGGGAAATCACGGGTGACCTGATACTCGACAGTAGCTACTTCGACGCACCCGGAGGAGATCCAGGAGCTTTCGATGGCAAGCCCCACCGCGCATACAATGTCCCCCCCGAGGCGTTACTGGTGAATCATCGCATACTCGCGCTAAGACTGATCCCACAACTAGGAAGCAAGACCGTCCGGGTGGTGGTTGATCCAATTCCAGAATCACTTGATCTGAACAATAACCTTAAACTCAGCAGCAGCAAGTGTAACGATTGGCGTGATCTATTCAGCACAGACATCAAGGACAATGGCCGCGTCACAATTACCCTTAACGGTAACTATCCAACAGATTGCGGCGAGAAGACGCTGTATCTGAGCCTGCACGATAGTCCACTCTATACCTTTAGCCTTTTTAAACAGTTATGGATGCAACAGGGTGGGGTCCTACGGGGAAAGGTTCGAAGCGATAGCGTATCGGAAAGAACGGCACCATTGGAAACTCATCATTCCCCCCCACTGGCTGAAATCGTTCGAGACATTAACAAGTTCAGCAACAATGTCACCGCGAGGCAGTTATACCTCGCCTTGGGGGTGGCGAATGGTGAGGGACCGGCCACTCTTAGCAAATCCAACACTGCCATCAGGCAGTGGCTTACTTCAAGACAATTGTATTTTCCGGAATTGGTCATCGAAAATGGCTCCGGGCTGTCGCGCAATGAGCGCATCAGCGCAGGTCACCTGGGCGAGCTTCTGCTCACCGCCTTCCAGAGCCCAATCATGCCGGAGTTCGTCTCGTCGCTACCGATTGCAGCTGTGGATGGCACCATGAAAAAACGCTCTAACGGAACATCCGTTGCCGGACAAGCACATATTAAGACTGGTTTGCTGGATAACGTGAAATCAATGGCGGGTTACGTGCTCGATAAATCTGGCAGGAGGATGGTCGTGGTCTTCTTCGTTAATCATTCCAGCTCTGCTAGCGCGCAGTTGGCGATGGATGCCTTGCTGCACTGGGTCTATATACGCCCCTCTCACAAGTAAAAAATCTCTTTAGAGTTCTACTACCCGACCTTGCTGTCGAGTCCGCTCTCTGCGATTTCGGCCGCACGTAATAGTGCTTTGGCTTTATTCTGAGTCTCAATCCACTCGCTTTGTGGGACAGAGTCGGCAACGATGCCGGCACCAGCCTGCACATGCAGCATGCCATCCTTGATCACCCCGGTACGGATGGCGATAGCGAGATCCATGTCACCATTGAACCCCAGATAACCCACCGCACCGGCGTAGATACCTCTCTTGGAAACCTCCAGTTCGTCGATGATCTGCATCGCCCGTACCTTGGGTGCACCGCTCACAGTCCCCGCTGGAAAAGTGGCTCTAAGCACGTCCATCGCTTTCAGACCTAGCTTGAGCTTGGCATCCACATTAGAAACAATATGCATGACATGCGAGTAATTCTCGATCTTCATATTCTCGGTCACTTTTACCGTACCGGTCTCTGCAACTCGCCCAACATCGTTCCTTCCCAGATCCATCAGCATCACGTGCTCTGCCCGCTCCTTCGGGTCGGCCAGCAGATCAGCCGCAAGGGCTGCATCCTCCTGCGCATTTTTGCCGCGTGGACGAGTCCCCGCGATGGGTCGTACTGTAACCATATCGCCCTCCAGCCGTACCAGAATTTCAGGTGAAGCACCGACCACATGAAATTCGCCAAAGTGATAATAAAACATGTAGGGGGATGGATTGAGGCTGCGTAGAGCTCGATACAGTGCCATCGGTGATGCCACATAAGGCTTGCTGGTTCGCTGTGATAGCACTACCTGCATGATATCGCCATCGAAGATATAGCGCTTCGCACGTCCTACTGCTGAGATGAAATCTGCCTCGCTGAATTCAGACACAGCCTCGCTCACTTTGAATGGCGCTGCCAGCGGAATCTGCAGAGGTCTACGTAACAGTCCGAGCAACTCCTTCATGCGTGACTGTACTATTTGGTATGCGCCCACCTTTGTCGGGTCGGCATAAACGATTAGATAAAGCTTACCCGATAGATTATCTACTACCGCCAACTCTTCGGATAAAAGCAATAAAATATCAGGGGTATTAAGTGTATCTGGTCGCGCTTGGCCGGTAAGCCTGTGTTCGATGTAACGTACCGCGTCATAAGAAAAATAACCCGCCAGACCACCACAGAAACGTGGCAGACCCGGTGAGGTTGCTGCCTTAAAGTTCGCCAGATAGGACTCAACGAATGCCAATGGGTCATCCGTTTTTATTTCCTGCGTCTCTTGACCACTGATAACCCTAAGTTCGTCGCCGCGCGCCTCTATACGTGTCGTGGCAGGCAGTCCAATAAATGAGTATCGCCCGAAACGCTCACCTCCCTGAACAGATTCCAGCAGATATGAGTAGGGCTGGTTGGCAAGCTTGAGATAGACTGAAAGCGGTGTGTCAAGATCAGCAAGCGTCTCTAGTACCATAGGAATACGGTTATAGCCTTGCCCTGCGAGATCATTGAACTCTGTTTCGGTCATGGTGACTTGCAGACCAGCCTACTCGCCTCATCAATGGATGCGACGATGGCATCACAATCGAGTTCACGCACATCCCGCCCTTCGTTATAGCCATAGGGTACACAGAAGACATAGCATCCTGCCGCACGCGCGGCCTCGGTGTCATTGAGCGAGTCCCCAATCAGTAGCATCTCATTCGGCAAGATGCCGAAATGTTTGCAAGCATGCAGCAGAGGCAGTGGATCAGGCTTCCTTCTCGGCAGACTGTCACCGGACAGGACAATCTCAAAATAATCTAACAGACCAGTACCGCGTAGCAGTGGCTGGGTAAAGGCCTCGGCCTTATTGGTGATGCAAGCCAGGCGAAATCCCTGCCGCTGGAGAGCATTCAATCCATCGATCACCCCCGGGTAGGGGAATGTGTTGACACACAGAGTGTTGGCATATTCGCGTTCATATATAGGCATCGCCTTGGCAAACAAAGTGGTATCAGGCTCATCGTCGAGACTGCCTGTCAGTGACCGCTTTACCAACTTCTGAATACCCTTACCGATATAGGAGCGGATAGTCTCAACCGGCAGCTCCTCCCTTCCCAATTCCCGTAACATGCTATTCGCAGCAGCGGCAAGATCGCCAGCCGTATCGAGCAGCGTACCGTCCAGATCGATCATCACCGCCTTGACCGGCAGCAGCACTCCCTTTTGCGCTGCTGAATCAGCAGCGTTCTGGGAATCTTTGATCATTATTGCGGCTAGACCTTCGCCAATTCGGCGCGCAGTGCGCCCACTACCGTGTCATAACGGTGCGGATCGCTATCCTTGCCGGCACTGTAAATAGCTGAACCAGCTACAAAGGTATCAGCACCTGCACGCGCGATCTCAGCGATGTTGTCTACCTTCACACCGCCATCAATCTCAAGCAGGATCTCCCTACCACAAGCATCAATCAGAGCCCGTACCGCCCTCAGCTTGTTCAATGCTTCTGGAATGAACTTCTGTCCGCCAAAACCGGGGTTGACCGACATGATCAGGATCAGATCAATCTTATCCAGAACATGATCAAGATAATGCAGCGGTGTTGCTGGATTAAACACCAGACCAGCCTTGCACCCTTGCTCCTTGATCAGTCCGATGGTGCGGTCGATATGCTTGGACGCTTCGGGGTGGAAAGAAATAATATTGGCCCCGGCCTTCGCGAAGTCAGGAACAATCCGATCAACCGGCTCCACCATCAGGTGCACGTCGATGATGGCCTTAGTCAGGGGACGAATCGCCTCACACACCAGCGGACCGATCGTTAGGTTTGGGACGTAATGATTGTCCATCACATCAAAATGAATGATATCCGCACCCGAATCAACAACAGCGGTTATCTCCTCGCCCAGCTTGGCAAAGTTCGCGGAAAGAATACTCGGAGCAATACGATAATTGGCCATGAAAAACTACCCTATAATAAAAATATTATTTTACCCGGAAATGGCTACTACGGGCCACTAGCTTCATCCAAAACGCAGAATATTTTTCAAGCACTCCTTGCCCTGATTCGAAAAATAGTGTGCAATGCGGGTATGGTTGAAAATAAAAAATATGAGCTCAATGTGACGGTTAACACCACCTACCTTCCAGAACAATCGGATGAAGTCTCTGACCGCTATGTATTCGCCTATACCATCACCATCGCCAATACCGGATCGGTCGCAGCACAACTCATCAGCCGCCACTGGATCATCGCGGATGGTGGCGGTAGCGTTCAGGAAGTACGTGGGCTAGGCGTGGTAGGGGAGCAGCCACTATTGAAGCCTGGCGACAGTTTTGAATACACTAGCGGGACCGCAATATCTACTCCAATGGGTTCAATGAAAGGCAGTTATCAGATGGTGGCAGAAGATGGCCTCTACTTCGACGCGACCATTCCAGAGTTCACTCTAAGCGTACCTCGGATATTACACTAAAAAAAACGTAATCTTTTTTTCAGCCTCTCCACCTAACCGTACTTCTTTCTGCCAAATCGTCGACGGCGATGAGCCTGTCTTGCCTCGGCCTCGCTTAATGGGCCCGGCTTCTTGCCGGCATATGGATTACTACTCGACCTGAACTCAACACGGAGTGGTGTACCTTCGAGATGGTAGGCCGATCGAAAGGTGTTCTCGAGGTAGCGCCGATAGGTCTCGGCAACATGGTCAAGGCCGCTCCCATGGATTACGATTAGCGGCGGATTGGAGCCCCCTTGGTGGGCATAACGCAATTTAGGGCGCGATACGCCGGTATGTGCAGGAGCTTGTTTTTCTACCGCCGCCAATAGCGTGCGGGTGAGTTTAGGGGTAGGCAGCTTTGCCATCGCAGCGGCATATGCAGTATCGATTGATGGCAGCAATCCCTTCATGCCGGCACCCTGTAATGCAGAGATATACTGAGGCTTGGAAAAGCTCAGTAGAAAAGCAAGTTTTCGGGTAATCTCACGCTTAATATTATCCCGTTGATACTCGTCCAGACCGTCCCACTTATTTACCACCAAGACCAAAGCACGTCCCGCCTCCAGAATAAATCCAGCAATATGCGCATCCTGGTCAGAAATTTCGTTGCTCGCATCTAACACTAGCACGACCACATTCGCATCTTCCACTGCCTGCAGAGTCTTCACCACCGAGAACTTCTCGATGAGCTCCTGAATCTTCCCGCGGCGCCTCAGGCCGGCGGTATCGATCAGGGTATACTGCCGACCATTGCTTTCGAAATCAATATAGATGCTATCCCGAGTCGTGCCCGGCTGATCAAAGGCTATCACACGCTCCTCTCCGAGGAGTGTATTCACCAGCGTCGACTTGCCCACGTTTGGACGTCCCACGATCGCTATCTTGGGGTGCTTGTCTTTCTCCTCTTCACCTTGTTGCTCGGGGAAGTCTGCCAGTGCTAGGTCTATCAGTTCATTCACATTGTCGCCATGTACGGCGGAAACGGCACAGGGCTCACCCAGTCCCAATTCGTGAAACTCGGCGGTGACGACCGAGGTCGCCATACCCTCGGCCTTATTAACTACCAATAAAATCTTGCGGCCCGTCTTACGCAACTGCTCGGCAATTATCTTGTCATGTGCTGCCAGACCCTGTCTGCCATCAACAATGAACAATACGACATCGGCCTCATCAACCGCCTGTAGAGTTTGCCGGGCCATTTCATGCAGGATTCCATCTTTAGCAGCTGGCTCAAAACCACCGGTATCTACCACTAGATGGGGCTTATCGCCCAGCCTTCCATGACCATAATGACGGTCTCGCGTTAGGCCTGGGATATCTGCAACGATCGCATCGCGACTGCGAGTCAACCGGTTGAAGAGCGTTGACTTGCCGACATTCGGCCGTCCAACTAGAACGAGGGTGGGCTTCATGGGTACACTCGGCTACTGTATTCCGTACGCATAGAGCCCGCCCTTCCGAGTCTGTACCAAAATCCCATTTGGTAAGTGCTCCGGATGAGCGAAGATTGAACTCTCATCGGTCGCTGCGCGAAGAACAATTGCGCCGTCGTCAACCCTAAAAAAATTCACATACCCCTGAGAATCACCCACTACCACACGCCCCTCTCGAACAGCAGGAGTCGTTAGTCTGAGACCGTTAAGTATCTCCTGCCTCCATGAGGTAGTTCCATTGCTCTTTGTGTAAGCGATCACCGCACCATGGGCCTCGCTCATATAAATATAAGTATCATCCATAGCAAGTCCGGCGCTACTGGATGCCTCCCTCGCCCAGATCTGGTTGCCATTATTGAGTTCAAAGCAGGCGATACGACCCTGATAGGCTACAGCACATATCTGCCATTCATCAGCCACCGGCAGGCTAGTGATATCGGTAATGCGTTCCAACTCAGTCGCACCCCGTGGACGCGATACGGTCGATTCCCACTTCACATTACCATCTGATAGATTTAATGCCACCAATTTACCGCCAGCAAATCCAGCAAATACCACGTCACGTTTAATCAGTACACGACTGGAATTCCTCACAGTCAGCGACGGAGTTGCGCCCTGGTACATCCACCTACGCTGCCCATTGGTCGCATCCAATCCAAAGATTCTGCCATCACCCGTGCGGACGACTACCACCCCATTATCCACTTGGGGCGGACCCAATACCTCGCTGGAGATCTGTGCCTTCCACAGGGACTTGCCCGTCTCATCAAATGCCAACACCTCCCCCTTGAAGGACCCAACCAGCACCATCCCCTCACCCACACCCACTCCACCAGAGAGCATATTCTGAGTATCCTTAATCCAGACCTGCTTACCAGTACTGGGTTCGAATCGCATAAGTCGACCCTCTGAGTTCGATGCATAGACCGCATCATTTGCGAATGCTGGCGAAAGAACCGCCACCATATTCTTTTCAGAAATGCTGCTTTGCCACAACGGACGCGGTGCGGCGATCAGCTTCAGGCGTGCAGTCTGCTCAGCGCTGATCTCGGGCTCCTTCGTTTTAAATAGATCTACGATGGGCGATACGTCGAGATCCGTAACACTCGCAATTCTTTCAAAGAAACTGGCGCAACCAGAAAGCGCCAGGCTCAACATCAGTAGGAGGA
>Ga0208960_1000291_pt1 | contig 28561 bp, 19 predicted proteins | sample GreLakmeON33MSRF_FD_187703 | JGI IMG/M metagenome (GOLD analysis project Ga0208960, IMG submission 187703) | Freshwater lentic microbial communities from great Laurentian Lakes, MI, USA - Great Lakes metaG ON33MSRF (SPAdes) | ecosystem: Environmental > Aquatic > Freshwater > Lake | place: Great... | reverse complement strand
TGGGTCTGGCCTTGATGAACTCGTCGCACCCTGCGGGATCAAATCCGGCAACTGAACACCATGCCCATACAAGATGCGCGAGAGATTGCTTCGGGCTAAACCGTTGAATGGACCAAGGTCTTGATTACCGGCAAACCGCGCAGATGTTTGTGTGCCCTTTGAGAAAAACACCAATTGATCGCAGCGAATAGTCGCGTTTGCTGGGCGCGTTGGATCAATAAGTGGGGCAGATGATGAAGAAAGCAAATTCGCATTGTTCTTGATCGCAACGCACTGAATGACCAAGACCCCGTCATAATCAATACGCGAAATGTCCGTTCGAATCTGCCGTTCAATTGCGCCTGTCTCTTGCAGAATGTCATTGACTGCTTCGCCCAAACCAGCAACTTTGCTTGCGGTGCTGAATATGCGGCTGACTGCGATAATGACCACCAACAGCAAGCCAACAGCAACCATCAATTCGACGAGTGTGAAGGCTCGGATTATTCTGCTGTCAATTGGACGAATAGGCAATTTCATTATCAAAGTTCCTGCACCGAGGCATAAACCGGAACAAGTGTGAAACCCTTCGGATCAGTCACGGGGATAAACCAGATGAAGCGATCTCCGGGATCTGCAGGAACTGCTCCCACTGTTGTTCCTGCTGTGTAAGTAACGCCAAACAATTCGGCAAGTGGTGGATGTGCTGGAACTGGTCGAGTAAGAATGACTGGGCCATCCTTAGATGTTCTTCGACCAGTTAGCACTCGGTGCACAGTGTTGTATTCATCAAGAATCCACTGACCCGGAAATTCCCAACTCTGTTCGACGGGGATGTTTCCTGGGGTTGTTGATGGATTTGGATTGAAAACTTTCGCATTATCCAAAATGGTGAGTGGGAGTCCATCCAAACCACCGAATTTCCAAGGAGCGAAAGGCGCAATACTCAGATCGAAAAGTAGTGGCAGAGGCGGCAAGGCTGTCCCAAGCGCAGCCGAACCTTGCGAAACAATATAGTCCCGCGGCTCTCCGCCTCCATCGACAACGCGGTACACAAAGATCGCAACTTGAATGCGACCAGCGAATCGGCGAAACATGCAATCCCAGTAAAAAGCAGGCCTCTTTTTTTTGCCGGCGCCAGAATAATTGTTGGGATATGCGCGCTCACTCTGAAAAATCAAAACGGGTGGTATTCCAAGCCTTGTGTTGTATGGAATCCCAAACAGAGGAGCCGACGCACCAGTTCCGCCAATATTCTCTGTGGCGATCTTCGATAAATCTAAAGAACTGCCAATCGTTCCACCGAGTTGGTTACTTGTGTAATAAGCGCTAAAAATATCAATTGCGCCTCGTTCATCGATATTTACGTCCGCACTTATCTTCTTGAAGAGAAATCCAGGCCGCTTCCATTCCCAGTCTCCAGGAACTGTCGAATGATGAGTTACAGGCGCTGACACATTTGGAAAAATCAAATCTGCAGAACCGAATTCTTCCATTGTTCCAAACCACTCTGGATTCAATTTCGTTCGCAAAATCGCCATTGCATTGTCGGCGACGATTGGACCCATGATGTCATCATTCGCCTGTCTTTGCTGTGCAATTCCTGCAGGAAAGAGCGCAGAAATTCCAATGATACCGATGCCAAGAATGAACACGGCGAGCAGAAGTTCGACCAGCGAAAAAGCTCGGCGCGAAAAAATCATCTTGGCACAACCTCCGCGACTCCAGTGAATCGATTGAAATGGATTCGGTCGGAGAATTGGTTGATGAAGTTTGATCGGGCTTTATTTAATCCATTCATCCACGCATCTATGCCTGTGTAGACATTCCATGCTGCCAATTCAGCTGGTGTTGCCTGAGAATGAAAGAGGTCGTCATCGAAAACTGCAAGAAACATTGCATGATCACCAAGAGATTCATCGTGAATCTCATCGAGGGCATAGAACTTTCCATTTGACGACCCTCCTGTAGTCCCAATTTCCATCACGCCGTTTCGATTGAAGTCAATCCAAGGTGCGACACTCGAAGTATCTGTCGCCGAACTCGTCAGGTTCGCTGTGAGAGAAGGATTTCTTGTCTGCATTGATCCATCTTGAGCAAATCGAACGACAACGGTGGTCCCGCGTTCTCGTATCACTGGATCGGTGGGTAAAATCTGTAAAGCTGGCTGCGAAAGCCAATAATCATCTTGACCGATCTCATTGATGTCGCCAATATCCGCTGCAGATCCTGCCACTTTGATCCCCGCAGGAAGAATCATTGGAGCCATTCCAGCGACTGGCTGAAACTCTTCCAACAACAAATCATTAATTGCAGCGGCAGGATAGACAACAGTCCATGACCCGGTCGTTGCGGCCCCAGGGAACCCAACTCTTCCTGTAGCTTTTGCAATCACAATTTCAGTTTGCTGCGGCTTGGAATAGTCAATCGTTTCTGGACTGTTTGATGTCGCCCGATATGTTGGACGTCTGACGGTGAATCCAACCAGCACCGTCGCTCGATCTCGGATGGCGATCGCACGAGCTTCGCCAAGTGCAGCCAAAACTTTATTCGTCGCACCCGCGACTTTCGCATCCTTTGAGATGCGCTGCGCACTCGTGGTGATCACCACGCCGAGAATCGCAATGACGCCCATCACTGCAAGCAATTCAATCAGCGTGAAGGCACGAATTGTTTGCGTTGGTCGGTTCATTGCGCGGGCTTCGGAAGAGGTTCGTACGAGTAGATATTGTCAGACGTTGTTCCCATGTCGCCGTCTGGTCCCGCAGAAACAAAGCACATCTTTCGATTTCGGCAGATTCCCAAATAGTGTTCGTCCGTCGTTCGAACTGAACCATCCTCGACATCGATTGTTGTTGGGGAAGCAGCTGCAGCAGCGACCTCGGTCTTGGTTGCAGCGCGGCCTGGAAAAATCACGCCGATTCTGCGATTCCATGGATCAAAAATTTCTCGCACGGATGCATAAGGTGGCATCTGATTGGGATCTTGTTGAGGTGTTGTTTGAGTCCAATTCGTTGGCAAAGGTTCAACGGCATTCGTCCCATTCAGCGGCACAAATCGAATTGCTGTACTTGGCAGACGAGCGATGATCTCTGCAGAATCTGGTGTTGTGGCCAACCTTTCGAGCACGATACAAATTGAGTATGTCGATGAAAAATTTTCTTCATAAATTTCAAATCCTGCTGTAGGACCATTTGTCCCAAGAGTGAAGTCAGGAACCGTTGGGGTTCCCGGCGGATTGGCACGCCGACCAGCAGTCATCTCGCGACCAGCTTGACTCTGCCAAGAAGTAATCGCTTGGTCGAGCAACACAAAAGTGCTCTGCACGCTTCGCCGATCATTCGCTGCGAGAACCACACTTGTGACTGTGAGCGCAAGACTCATCAGAACCAGAATGACGCCGATGACGATGACCAGTTCAAGCACAGTGAATGCACGGCGATTATTCAATTGCCCACCTCCACGATATTGTCTTCATTAAAAAGAGTTGCATCGCGGCGAACCGTGAAGTCCGCTCGCTGATCTGGTCCAGAAGAAAAGAGTGCGAAGTCAGCCATCTGCAGCGACTTCGAAGATGCAGTATCTCCCAAAGCGTCCGCAAGCCCATCGATTTCTGTGTTGGGATCGAATCTTTGGGGACGCAAAACAAAAATATCAGAAAGGTCCCAACCAACCCCTGCCCCCAATCCACCACCGACTTGTTTGCCTCCGATCCGTTTGGGATCACCATTGGCATAGCCCTTGCGGTAAAACCGCATCGGCTGACCGTAGTAATCCAAGAGAACCTTCGGCGCGGTTGGATTCCAATTGTTGTCTCCGGCACGTGCAACAATTGGTTGACCCGTCACAGAGTCCGTTCCCACGATCGCTCCCAGAAGAGATCCATCTTTCAATTCAAGATATGGACCAAGCATTCTTCCTGAAACATTGGCAACAGTCGAAGTGTTGGCGGCGATTCCTTGCGGCAGATTTCGTCTTGAGAAATTACCGGGTGATTGAGTCCCTGTATTGGGATTCGAATACGCCCCCCAAACACCATCCTTCAGTGGACTTCGGATCCCTGCTGCCGGAGATTCTTTTAAAGCAGCAATTTTTACCGCCGGATCAGTCCACTGAGAAACTGTTCCAATTGCTCCATAGCCATCTTCGTCCTTTCCCCCTGGCCCGATCAAATATTCCACCATCGCAGTCATCGAATAGTAATTCTGAATTTGCGTTACTTCTAAGGGTGTTGACCCTCCTGTCAGGATCGGCGGAAGAACCAAATCTCGGAGATAACCAACGCTTGTAGTTTGTGAAGCGCCAGTCGTTGGGAAACCTAATACAGGAGGGAGATATCCCAGATCAGTTTTGAATTGTGTCAATGCCCGTGAAACAGCACCCATCATGCTGCGTGTGCTTGCTGCCTGCGCAGCCTTGGACGCACTCGATACAGCGACGACTAGGAGTCCAACTAGAACAACAATAATGCCCACGACGGTAAGCAGTTCAATGATGGTAAATGCGCGTCGTTCGACCATTGCTTGAATTACTTCTTTCCGCCGGCAACACTCTCGATCATCGCAACAAGCGGAAGAAAGAGCGCCAAGACGATAGTTCCAACGATTCCGCCCAGGATGACCACCATGAAAGGCTCGAGCAAAGAAAGAAGACTCGCGACTGCAACATCGACTTCTTCTTCATAGTTGTCTGCAATCTTCATCAACATTGCATCGAGATCTCCAGTTTCTTCACCGACGTCAATCATGTTGACGACGATCGCATCACAGACCTTGCTCTCTCGAAGTGGCTTTGCGAACGTTTCACCTTCGCGAATCGAATCATGCACCTTCGTCAGCGCCTTTTCAAAAACATAGTTGCCGGAAGTATCTCGGGTGATCAAAATTGCTTCCAGAATCGGCACACCTGCGGCGATCAAAGTTCCAAGAGTTCGCGTGAAACGTGCAACGGTCGTTTTCTTAATAAGACTTCCAATCACAGGAATCTTCATGCGTATCACATCCGTGACAGCCCTTCCAAACTTCGTCATTCGAACTAATTTGAAAAAGAAAAAGATCAAAAATGGTGATGCTAAAACCCATATAGCACCGGGGACACGCTGCCCTGGCTGTTGGCCTGCAACCCATTTACTTGTGCTGATCAGCCATAATGTCAAAGCCGGAAGCTCGACATCGAAGTCAGCGAAAATAGCCTGAAACTTTGGAATTACGAAGTACATAATTCCAGTGACAATCGCCACAGCGATTGTGATAACGACGCCAGGATAGATCATGGCGCCGATGATTCTGCGCTTCAGCCTCTGCGCCTTTTCCATGAACTCCGACAATCGTTGCATCACGACATCGAGCACTCCACCGACTTCGCCAGCTGCAACCATCTTGACATACAGGCGAGTGAAAACTCGAGGATGATGCGCAAACGCTTCGGACAAGGATGATCCGCCAGCAATGGATTCGCAGACTTCGCCAAGTACATTCTTTAATTTGCCCGCCTTCTGCTGATCCTCTAAAATTTGCAACGACCTTAGGAGTGGCAACCCTGCATCCTGCAGCGTCGACATTTGGCGAGTGAACATAGTCAACGCCTTCGTACTCACTCCACCAAATGAAATCGACATGCCTTTGCTTTTCTTCTTTTTCTTTTTGCTTTCCTCTGCGGCTTTCTTGGCAGCTTCTTTCTGTTCGCGGACAGAAGTTGGAAACAACCCTTGAGTTCGAATCTTGCGAACAGCTTCTTCGCTCGACGCGGCTTCGACTGTTCCCTTCTGTGTCTTCCCGGCAGTATTTGCAGCTTCGTAAGAAAAAATTGGCATAGTTTTAATCTCCGGAGGAAATCGTCTCTCGCACGATTTCGTCGATTGTTGTTTGGCCTTCATACAACGCCAACAACCCAGACTCACGAAGCGTTCTCATGCCTCGTTTGCGAGATTCCGTCTGCAACACTGCCGTAGACGCCTGCTGCATGACAAGATCTCTCAATTCATCGTCCATCAACATAATTTCGAAAATCGCCATTCGGCCCTTGTATCCAGACTTCGTGCAATTATCACACCCTCGTCCTCGGTAGAGGGTTCGACCCTGAACATCCGCAGTCCGAAGGCTCAATTCCATCAAATGCTCTTCGGACGGTGCGAACTCTTCCTTGCACTTGGTGCAAATGCGGCGCACGAGTCGCTGTGCGACGATCGCTTCGATTGTCGCAGTGAGGAGGAAAGATTCGACGCCCAAATCGAGAAGTCGGAGAATAGAACTTGGCGCATCATTTGTATGCAGAGTTGCAAAGACCAAATGGCCAGTGAGACTTGCTTGAATGGAAATCTGCGCAGTTTCCAAATCGCGAATTTCACCGACCAAGATGATGTCCGGATCTTGACGAAGGAAGGACCTTAACAACCGAGCAAAGGTCAGCTCCTGCTCCAAGTTGACTTGGCACTGGATCATGCCGTCGATGTCGTATTCAACAGGGTCTTCCGCAGTCAAGATTTTTGTATCGACCTGATTCAATTCGCGAAGAGCCGCATAGAGCGTGGTGGTTTTTCCTGAACCTGTCGGGCCGGTGACAAGCACAATTCCATTTGGCTTATTGATGATAAGCCTCATCTTTGCGAGTTCGTCTTCACGCAATCCAATGCGATCCAATTCGAGTTGGACTGCAGAACGATCCAGAACACGAAGCACGACTGATTCGCCATACATCGTGGGCAAAACTGCAACTCGAAGATCGATCGGCTCCTTGTCCGCGGACAACTGATAGCTGATTCGTCCGTCCTGCGGCAATCGACGTTCAGCAATATCAAGTTTCGAAAGAATCTTGACACGGCTGACAATCGCCATTGCGATTTCCTTCGGCTGAGTCTTCATCTCATACAAAACTCCGTCGATGCGATAGCGCATTTTGAATTCATCTTCGAAAGGTTCAAGATGAATATCAGAAGCTCCATTGGCGATCGCCTGAGCCAACATATTCGTCACCAAGCGAACAACCGCGTTATCACTCCCCGCATCTTCAAGAGACGCGACATCAATCGAGTCTCCACGCCCTTGAAGATTCTTTACCGCTTCGGCTCGATTGACCTCCGAAAACAAATCAACAGTATCTGTCTTTTTCGCGTATTCGCGTCGAATGATCTCGTCTATGTCGGCGACTGGAGAAACCACAACCGAGATCTCATAGCCTGCAAACATATTCATGCGTAAGTTGTCGACCGCCTGGAAATTTGCGTGAGAGCCGATGGCGACGGTAATGGTTTTCGCCTGCGGATCTATCTCCAGCGGAACGACGCGCATTACATTTGCAGCCTCCGATGTCAAAGCGCGAAGAGTCTCTTGGGGAATCACCAACCCCGCGAGTTGTTTGAAACGGAAACCTCTCTGCCCAGCTAAAGCGACTGCGATATCTTGCGCAGTGACCAACCCCATTTCCAACATGACTTCGCCAATCTTCTTCTTTGCATTTGCGGGATTGTTCGTCCGCACTTCCAAGGCAGAATGTACTTGCTCTCTCGTCACTTTCCCAAGCTTGGTCAAAATCCGACCAAGCTTTCGGTTCTTCAACTGCGAAGGGTCAATTTCGAGTTCAATTTCTGGCATATTTATCTCTACTTAAGCATACGCTGCATTATGGCTTTTCAATGCAAAAATCGGAGTTTGCATTATGATTTGTGGTTTTCGAAGTCGAAAATACGCAGTTATAATTGGTAGTCAATCCCCCTTCACATCCTCTTCATCCCATTCCGCTCTACCAACCTGAGCCCCGGACTTGTGAACCTTATCACGGAGCGCGCCAGGATTCTTCCCCTTGTCAATCATCTCTTCGGCGCTGATTTGATCCTGACTGAACATCCTCCAAAGATGGTCATCAAGCAACTGCATGCTGAACCGTTTTCCAGTCTGGATAGCGGAGTCGATTCGGAAGGTTTTATTCTCACGAATGAGGTTCGAGATTGCAGGGGTGACCATTAAGAACTCGTAAGCCGCCAACCGCCCTGGCTTGTCCTTTCGGACGAGCAACACCTGGCTGAGCACGGCGATCAGAGTCACCGAAAGTTGAACTCGAATCTGCTCCTGCTGATTGGTTGGGAATGCGTCGATAATTCGGTTGATGGTTCCCGCCGCACCGGTCGTATGCAAAGTTCCGAAAACCAAATGGCCTGTTTCGGCAGCGCGGATTGCAGCTTCAATGGTTTCGAGATCGCGCATTTCACCGACGAGAATAACGTCAGGATCTTGACGCAATACACGCTTAAGAGCCTCACTAAATGACGAAACGTCCGACCCTACTTCACGCTGATTGACCACAGACTTCTTGTGATAGTGATAGAACTCGATGGGGTCTTCGACAGTCACGATATGACGTTCGAGCGTGTCATTGATGATGTCGATCATCGTTGCCAACGAAGTTGATTTACCGCTTCCGGTTGGGCCTGTGACAAGAAACAATCCTCGTGGACGCCGAATAAGTTCCAAGCAAATGTCAGGCAATCCGATCTCAGCGAATGTCATCAGACGATTTGGAATCTGGCGAAGAACCATTGCCACAGTATCACGCTGCTTAAAAATAGAGCAACGAAATCGAGCCGCAGTTCCAAATGCAATTCCGAAATCAGAACCACCTTTTTCCTGGAGTTCTTGTTGATTCTTTTCTGGTGCAATCTGCTTCATCAAAGACATTGTGTCTTCAGGACCGAGCACTTTGGTCGCAAGAGATCGAAGGCGACCATTCAGGCGCAGAGTTGGCGGTCGACCAATACTGATGTGCAAATCGGATGCACCCTGCCGAACAACCGTATCGAGCAGCCGATCGATCTGCATCGAACTTTCGGTCGTTGTTGGCCCGCTTGTGACTTCACCAGATGACATCGAAGAGACTCCTTTTTATGAACAAACTTTCAAACACACTATCAACTTGACTGAAAACCATCACGAAGAAACATCGGCCTGTGCGAATTTCGCAACCTCGTCAGCGGTTGTCATACCGTTGAGCACCTTGATCTTTCCGTCACCGAGGAGGGTTCGCATTCCAGATCGCACTGCTGCTTGTCGGATTTTCGTGACGGTTGCACGCTGAAATGCAAGATCGCGAATTTCGGAATTCATAACCATCATTTCATAGACGCCTCGCCGCCCGTGATATCCAGTGTGCGAACATTTCGGACATCCAACAGGCTTCATAAGAGTGCTCCGAGCGGCTTCTTCGGCGGTGATGCCCGCGAGCCTCAACCAGTTTGCGTCTGGATTTTCGTCACGGACCTTGCACTCAGAACACAAAATGCGTGCCAGACGCTGAGCCAAGACTGCTTGAATCGAACTGGCAACAAGAAATGGTTTGACACCCATGTCAACAAGACGAGTGATTGCGCTTGCAGCGTCATTTGTGTGGAGCGTGGAAAAAACTAAATGCCCAGTGAGCGCAGCCTGAATTGCAATGTCCGCTACTTCACGATCTCGAATTTCACCAACGAGAATCACGTTGGGCGCTTGGCGCAACATGGACTTCAGAATGATTGGAAATGTCAAACCAATGCTCTCGCGCACCTGAACTTGATTGATCCCCTTGAAAGAAAATTCCACTGGATCTTCTGCTGTGATGATCTTCTTATCAGGACGATTGAGATCATTCAGCGCGGAATAGAGCGTCGTCGTTTTTCCAGAACCTGTCGGACCAGTCACAAGAAAAATTCCGTTTGGACGACGAATGACTTTGTTGAAAGTGTCCAGAGTGTCCTGTTGCAGTCCAAGATTGAGAAGCCCAATTCGTGCGGATTCTGGGCGCAAAATTCGCAAGACGATGCTCTCTCCCCAGATTGCCGGACATGAACTGACGCGGAAATCGATCGGTGAACCTTCGACTGAAAACTTAATGCGGCCGTCTTGGGGAATTCGTCGTTCCGAGATGTTGATACCTGCCATCAACTTAATGCGTGCGATGACCGAACTTTGCAGTTTCTTCGGGATGGGAGGAGTGATGTCAATGCAGGAACCGTCGATGCGAAAACGCAGACGGACAGATGTTTTCATCGGCTCGATGTGAATATCACTTGCTCGATTTGTTACTGCGTTGATGATCATTCGATCTACAACCTTCAGCGCACCTTCATCAATTTTCTGAAGCCTGTCTCGATCGACCGAAGCATCTTGCGATTTATCTTGAGTCGAACGATCCTGACTGGCGTCTTTCGTTCGGTCATGCGTTTGCGTGATCGAAGCAGTCACGACGGACATCTTGTTTAACAAACTCGTAGCAGACTTTCCACCTTCGACAAATTCGCGCAACTGAGTGCGGCTGGTAATGAATTTTTCGAATTGGCAATTCAATCGAAACTGCAAGGCAGTGAGAGCATCCAGATCCATCGGATCATGAATGAGAATCTTCATCGTATTCCCGACTTTTTCGTCCAAAGGCAGAATGAGGAACTTCTTGATCTGGTCCTCGCTCAGCAATTTCTTGTTGACGCGATTCAATCCCTCGGGCCGCTCGAGATTCACAAACTCCATCCCGAACTGACGACCAAGTGCGCGCGCGACATCTTCGTCAGAACAAACGTTCATTTCAACAAGGACTTCACCAGTTCGCTTGCGTGAACTCTTTGCAGTTGCAACAGCCTCTTCGATCTTTGCGACCGTTGCAACGCCAGCTTCAACCAGCAGTTCACCTATCTTTTTTCTTTCTTTTCGTGCCAATCAATACTCCATAAAAACTCTATGAAAGAGAATATTCTGTCGAGCAGTCCATCATAGCAAGGCTTGGAAAAACACCTCCCCAAAATATCGCTACTCTTGCCACTCTTCTCAACCACACTTCAACTCGATCAAAACAGGAGCGATCAAAATGCAATTAGGAATGATTGGACTGGGACGTATGGGCGCGAATATGACTCTGCGCCTCTTGAAAGCTGGACATCAAGTGGTGGTCTTTGATCGTAGCGCTGAAGCGATTGCAGAACTTGTCAAAGCTGGTGCGGTTGGTGCAACCAGCCTTGCTGACCTGACCAAGAAACTGACTGGGCCACGCCATGTTTGGCTCATGATTCCAGCGGCTTATGTTGACCAATCCATCAACGAACTTCTCCCCCTGCTTTCAGCAGATGATGCCATCATTGACGGCGGAAATTCCTATTACAAGGACGATATTCGTCGCTCAAAGATTCTTGCCGAAAAGAAAATGCATTATGTTGACTGCGGAACCTCAGGCGGAGTTTGGGGACTCGAGCGCGGTTATTCGCAGATGATCGGCGGCGACGTGAAAGTCGTCACTCGCTTGGATCCAATCTTCAGCGCACTTGCTCCGGGCAAAGCCAGCGCTCCTCCAACTCCAGGGCGCAAGTCGAAGGGAACTGCTGAACAGGGCTATCTGCATTGCGGACCTTCTGGAGCAGGACATTTCGTCAAGATGGTTCACAACGGAATTGAATATGGAATGATGGCTGCCTATGCAGAGGGCTTGAATATCCTGCGTCACGCAGATGCAGGAATGCACACGCGCGAAATCGACGCAGAAACAACTCCCCTGCGAGATCCAAGTGATTTCATGTACCAATTCGATCTTCCAGAAGTGACCGAAGTCTGGCGCCGAGGCAGCGTGATCGCTTCATGGCTCTTGGATCTGACTGCGCAGGCATTTGCGAGCGATAAGGATCTCACCACATTCGCTGGGCGAGTCTCTGATTCTGGCGAAGGCCGCTGGACGATTCTTGCTGCAATTGAAGAAGGCGTTCCTGTTCATGTTCTCAGCGCAGCATTGATGGATCGATTCGAAAGTCGCGGGCAATCCGACTTCGCAAACAAGGTTTGCTCAGCAATGCGCATGGGCTTCGGTGGACACTTGGAAAAACCTGCGGAAACGTCTGCGGACAAAAAAGGATCCTGATATGGCGAATCATATTCCTGCAGATGCGATGGTATTTTTCGGCGCCACGGGTGATCTTGCTCACAAGAAAACCTTTGCTGCACTGCAATCTCTTGTTCGTCGCGGCGTGCTGAATGTCCCGATCGTCGGCGTTGCGAAAAGCGGAATGACGCTCGAGCAATTGAAGGCGCGTGCGCGTGATGGCATCGAGAAATTCGGTGGCGGCGTGGACGAAGTTGCGTTCAAGAAAATGTGCGATCTCCTGCGTTATGTCGACGGGGATTACGCCGACCCCACGACATTTGCCAATGTCCGCAAGGAACTAGGCAATGCACAGTCTCCTCTGCATTATCTCGCGATTCCACCTTCGTTGTTTGGTCCTGTTTCTTCCCATCTTGGAACTTCCGGTTGCGCAAAAGGTGCACGAGTCGTTGTCGAAAAGCCATTCGGGCATAATCGAAAAACTGCAACCGCACTCAATGCCCTTTTGCATGCAGTATTCGATGAAACTTCGATCTTCAGAATCGATCATTATCTCGGCAAAGAAGCTGTTCAGAACATCTTGTATTTCCGATTTGCCAATGCGTTTTTGGAACCAATTTGGAATCGTCACCATATTCGTCAAATCCAAATCACGATGGCTGAATCATTCGGCGTCGAAGGACGCGGAAGTTTTTATGACGCAACTGGAGCACTGCGCGATGTCATCCAAAATCACTTGATGCAAGTCGTCGGCTTCCTCTGTATGGAAGCTCCAAACTGGGAAGACACGGAACGAACGCGCGACGAACAAGTCAAACTCTTCCGATCCGTTCGAACACTGACCCCAACCGACATTGTTCGTGGTCAATTCAGCGGATTTCTGAAAGAACCTGGCGTGTCTCCAAAGTCAACGACAGAAACATATGCAGCAGTTCGTTTGCAAATCGATAACTGGCGTTGGTCAGGCGTTCCAATTTATATTCGGGCTGGCAAGAATATGCCTATGAGCGCCACTGAAGTTCGCGTCGAATTCCATCGGCCGCCGCAGGTTGTCTTCAGCGAACCCCTGCCTCCAAGCCGTAATTTCATGCGATTTCAGATCACGCCAAAAATTGAAATTGGGCTCAACGCAGAAGTCAAAGTTGATGGCGAGCGCATGATCGGCGAGCAACTTGAACTTCTCGCAATCGATCAGCAATCCGACGAGATGACACCATATGAGCGACTGCTTGGCGACGCGTTGCGCGGAGATGGAACACTCTTTGCACGCGAAGACAGCGTCGATGAATGTTGGCGCGTTATGGATCCAGTTCTTGATGCGGTTGTTCCTGCACACGAATATGCGTGCGGGACATGGGGACCAGAAATCGGCAATGATTGGCTGCTTCCTCCAGGTGGATGGCATTCGCCGAAAATCGCAAAGACTTGATCTGAGCTGCCTGCGAAAATGAAACAGCGATCACATTAGTGGCGTCTTGCCACGACAGTCTTCGAAAGTGTTTCTGGCAAACCTTGTTGCAGTGGATGAACGAAGGCAAGAAACCCAAGCGCTGGCGCAAAGAGAACAACGGTTTTCAACAGAGCGCGCAAGAGTGATCGTCCCATTCCTGCACGCATATCTGTTCCGCCATCTGGTGCGCGTACAATTCGGCCGCCGAAGATGAATTTTCCTGGTGTTGCGCGAAGCACAACTTCGAAGATTCCGCACCAAATACCTGTAAATCCCAGCATTATTGACGCAGGTGCAGCAAGCGCTAAATCTGGAGTCCATGAAGGCATCGACATCAATTCTTCAACCCGCGCGCCGGTGATCCAGAGTGCGAAGATCGCGCCTGGAATCAAGTCAATTGCAAGCGCTGCGATGCGTCGGAACATTGGAAGAGCGATCCATCCACCTGACATTTGATGTGGAGGCTCGAGAGGTGGACGAACGATAAATCCCGCAAGCAACATTCCAATCGTCAGTGCTCCGATGAATGGAAGATGAATCCAATCGCCGGTTGTTGTTGGTTGCGCCGAGAGCACTTCATCTGCGCTCGCCAATCCACTGATTGAATCAATCGAAGTGAGGCGAACTGCGCCCTCTTTGTCTGTCGAGACGATCTGAAAAGTATTCCCAAGTCCCACGATTGACCATGGCTGCGTGGGCACAGAGATCGAACCCAATGTTCGCAGACCACTGCTCGTCGGATACACAATTACGAATGTTCCGGTTGCTTCCCGAGACAAAATTGCTGGGCGATTGCTGCCGCAAATCACCATTTGAAAACCAATTCCTGCAGCAGGCCAGCGTGCTTGCGACCAGCCTCCAACTGAATCAGTCGCTGGTGTCCAAGTGACAAGATCGTCACCTTCAACACAAAGAATCGCCCACTCCGTCGATCCACCAAGACCGGACCAAGGAGCAAGTGTTGAAAGCGAATTCGCACTTTGAGGAAGTGGAACATTCGACCACGACATCGATCCTGCGCGAATCAACTCCTGCTTTTCCCCAGGAATCAGCGCAAGAACTGCGTTCATTTCCAACACGGCGTTCGTGATCTTCGCTGCAGATTCAATACTTGGAAGAACATCGAATCGACCATAGGGTTGGTAATAAAAAGATCCCGTTGCGGGATTGCGATTTGTTGTCAGCGAATAGACCGAACTCGTCAGCGGTATCCCCGTCGGAGGCATAATGATTGCCAACTGATTCTCGTGTGCAGCGAGTGCGATGGGAAGTGTTGGAAGCGTCGCGACCTCGCGCAAAAATGGTCCATCCATTTCCAACGCATGATGCACAATGCGACATCCAGAATCCGTTGGAACTGCGATCCAAAGATGCGAGCCAGAACTTGCGACCACTAATGTGGGCGCAGAATCTGCCGCGAAGGAAGTCGAGCAACAGAGAGTGCAAATGATGATGAAACAGAGACGCACATTCATTGGGCAGGTCCTTCGATCACTTCGGGTCGCAGCGAAGCCTTCACATCGTCCCAGTTGAAGAGTTGATTCTTTATCTTACCCACGCCGAAAGTTGGAACTTCTGCAGAAAGAGAAAGTTCTCCATCTGCGGCACCATCTTGTTCGTGGCGTCCTGAAGACCAAACCGAAAAGTGCAGTCGCGTTGCGACCAAAGTCTGCAGAGCACTTGCGGGGAATTCAGCTGGGCGATCACCACGCATCCACTCAAACCCATCAAGCGTGCATGTTGCAATCACTTGTGAAGAAGCGTCGATCCAATCACATCCGACTGGAAGAAGGCTTTCTCCACGTGCATAGAGACGACGATTCGGCAGGGTAAAAGCCCATGCTGCTCGAACTTCACTCCACGAAACGTTGGTGATTTCGCTTGCATTTGCCGATTCAAGTCCGAGCGCTTCAATCAGTCGTGATGGGTTCATCAGTTCTCCAAGTCCACCAATCCCATCAAGAGCCAATCCTTTTTGCGCGACGGCGTCTGGGGTCAAACTTGGCCAATCGCGAAGAACTGCACGCGAAGGATTCTCGCGAGGCAAGACAATCCAAGATTGACCGCCGCCGCCGCCGACCCATAAAAACTTTTCGCCCAATTTGCTGACACGCAGGCTCAATTCTGTTGGAGGTCGAAGGATCAGATCAAAATCACCATCATCAAAATGACGACCAGTTGTATCGATCCACTGCAATTCTGCATGACCTCTCAGCGCGAGCGAAGGCACTGCAAGAAGTCGTCGCTGTTGTGCATCAACAAAATCCGCCGCAGTAGGAGCAATGCCGTCTGGTCGGGGAACAAGAACCGTCTGCGGATGACATCCCAATGCGCAGAACAGGCAACCGATTGCCAAAACTGTGGGCGAAAACAGACGCGAACAAATCATGCGTCCGCGCGAATAATGTCGCCCAATTGATCCGCGAGTTCGCGCATTTCTTCTTCGCGAATGCCGGGGTTTGGAATGCGAATCGGCGTCGATGTGGGATCCGAACCTCGAGGTCGAAATGCCCAATATTCAGTTTCGCCCTCATGCACAATGCCATCCAACTTCAGCATCTTTCTTCGCAGTAGGACAAGCGCAAGAATCCATCGGAAGGCGCGACGCCGCGAATCCGTCTCTTCTTCCATGCGCTGCACCATCTCGAGCAATGTCTCGTCATCGACGAACATCTGGCGCTTCTCTCCAGGTTCAGGTGCGCTTGATCTCCAGAAACAAACTAATCCATCGGGCCGCGTGCCGTCATCCCATGCTTGTGTTCCAAAATCTAAGCGCTTCAAAATTGGACGACCCTCTTCGTCGAGTGCATCGACGAGAGCTGCGACAAATTCTTGGTGTGCAAGAATGGGATCATGCGATTTTGCGCACTCACCAGAAAAACGTCCGAGTTCATATGTTCCTGCAGTTGCAGCCATTCAAACGATGCTATCCACAAATCACTTTGCGAATTCAGCGACTGCCCAATTTCGCTTCCCGCGCCGAATGAAGGCAAACGATCCATGCAGAAGCGAATCTGCGGCGACTCGACTTTCCAATGTCACCCGCTCTCCATTGACCTGGACCGCTCCAGTTTCAAGAAATTCTCGCGCTTCTCGCTTGCTCGAGGCGAGTCCCGATTCCACAAGCAGATCGACCACGAGTTTTCCACTTTCAGTCAGCGCATCGCGGGTCAATCGAGGACCTGGAAGATCTGCTGCCACATCGATTGCTGATCGCTCATCAAGGTCTCGAATATCCCCTCCAAACAAGGCTTTTGCGCACAGACCCGCTCTTTGCGTTTCAGTTTCGCCATGCACCATTGTCGTCAGTTCATCCGCCGCGGTTTTCTGGGCAAGCCTTGCAGAAGGATCGCTCTTGTGCGCCAGTGAAATCGCCTCGATTTTCTCATGCGACAAGAACGTGAACCACTTCAGAAATTTGAGCGCATCGTCATCCGCTGCGTTCATCCAGAATTGATGAAAACGATATGGACTCGTTCTGTCGGCATTCAAATAGATCGCTCCAGATTCTGACTTTCCGATTTTCGTTCCGTCAGACTTCGTCACCAACTGATTCGTAATTCCATATGCATCAGCGCTGGAGATGCGCCGAATCAAATCGATACCAGAACAAATGTTTCCCCACTGATCAGCGCCACCAATTTGCACCGTGCATCCTGCAGTTCGATGCAAGTGTAAAAAGTCATACGCCTGCAAAATCATGTAACTGAATTCGGTGTATGAAATCCCCTGCTCGCGTTCTGTCAATCGAGTTGCGACTGAATCGCGCGCGACCATTTGATTCACGGAGAAAAACTTTCCGACATCGCGCAACATTTCGATGTATCCAATTTTCATCAGCCATTCTGCGTTATCCACAACGCTGGCGGCATTCGACCCTGTGAAGTCCAGCACGCGTGCAAAGATTGGCCGCTGTCGGGCGATATGGTGGCGAACTTTTTCAGCGCTTATGACCTGACGCTCGGCAGATTTTCCACTTGGATCTCCAATGAGCCCAGTTGCGCCACCCATCAGAACGAGTGGACGATGCCCTGCCTGTTGCCACCTTGCCAACATCATGATTGGAAGCAGATTTCCGACGGTCAAACTGTCACTTGTGGGGTCAAATCCGCAATATGCCAATCGACCAGAGGTCAACAGGTGTCCACCAAGCAAGTCTGACGTGGTTTGGTGCAATAATCCCCGCCACTTCAGATCCGCAATGAAATCAGTAGGCGCATGAGAACTCATACCTGAATCATATATAGATAGGGTCGCACGGAGACCTCTCCTCTGACATTTGGATTTTTTGCGTCAAACCACTTGCAGAATTGCCCAGTGTTGCTAGACTTCTCGACTCTTAAATCTCAGACCGTACGAACTACTTGAATACGCCGAATCTTGGCTGAGTCGGCATCGCCCCTTGTCGGGGCAATTCAGGTGGGAGGTTCAAAAACATGGCCAAGAAAATTCAAAAGCAATTCAAGATCCTTGCCCCCGGTGGTAAGGCAACTCCCGCACCACCACTCGGACCAGTTCTGGGCGCAAACGGCGTCAATCCAGGACAGTTCATTACAAAATTCAACGAAGCAACTCGTGAACTGAACGGTCGTGTTGTCGGTTGCATCGTCACGGTGTATGCAGATCGAAGCTTTGATCTCGAGATCAAGAGCTCGCCATCATCTGTGCTGATTGCAACTGCGCTGAAAATCGAAAAGGGTTCTGGAAAACCCAACACCGACAAAGTTGGCAAGATCACTCAAGCACAGTTGAAGAAAATCGCTGAAGAAAAAATGAAGGACCTGAACGCTGGCAGTATCGAAGCAGCAATGCGAGTCATCGCAGGAACCGCACGCTCAATGGGCGTCACGGTGGAGGCATAATTCCATGGCAACCAAAGAAGCAAAAGTCATCGGTCATAGCAAGCGCGTGCGAACCAACCAAGGTTCTCTCGTCACCACAATTCAAACACCTGCTGACGCGATCAAGTCGCTGCGCAAGTACAAGGCGACGAAGTTTGATCAAACGATCAATATCGTCGTGCATTTAGGTATCGATCCAAAGGTTGCAGATCAAGCACTTCGAGGCGCGATTTCTTTCCCCAAGGGCGTTGGGAAGACTTCTCGTGTCGTGTGTTTCTGCAATAGTGACAAGGCTGCTGCTGCGAAAGCTGCTGGAGCTGTTGAAGTCGGCGCAGAAGATCTTGTCGCCAAGATCGAAGGCGGCTGGATGGATTTTGATGTGGCCGTCGCCAGTCCCGACATGATGCGTATCGTCAGTCGTCTTGGAAAAGTGCTTGGTCCAAAGGGACTGATGCCATCTCCAAAGGCCGGAACCGTTACCCCTGATGTTGCAACTGCTGTTCGTGAATATGTCGCAGGAAAAGTTGAATATCGAAATGATGATGGCGGAAACGTCCATTGCATCATCGGAAAACTTTCTTTTAATGACGAGGATTTGGTCACTAACCTCGAACACTTCCTTGCGGTGATCGTGAAGGCGAAGCCAGCATCTTCGAAAGGTTTGTACATCCGCAAGTGTGTCGTGAGTGCAACAATGAGTCCCGGCGTCCAAGTTGCTGTCTAAATTCTGAATTGATCAACTGAGAAATATCCAATGAGCAAACCAATCAAGAACATGATCGTGTCGGAATACAAGAAGCGCTTCGAAGATATCGAAGGAGCGGTCTTAATCGAAATCCGCGGCATGCCAACAAAGACCACCACACTTCTGCGTGCACAAATGCGCACGAGTGATGTGCGCGTGACTGTCGTCAAGAATACCTTGGCGAAGCGCGCATTTATGGGAACTCCACTCGAAGCGCTTGCTCCTGGACTCAAAGGTCCTCGCGCAATTGTCTATGGAAAAACAAGTGTCGTGACCATCGCTCGCGAATTGGTCAAATCAGCAAAAACAAACGACAAACTTGCATTGATGGGCGCGTGCATCGACGGATCTTGGTTCGACGGTGTCGAAGGCGTTACTCGCCTCAGCAAGTTCCCGACCCGCGAAGAAGCTCAATCACAACTTATTACTTTGGTGCTCTCACCTGCCCGAAAACTCGTTGGCACGGTCATCGCACCAGGATCACGCCTCCTCGGCGTCGTCAAGGAAATCCAAACTCGCCTCGAGAAGGGCGAAACAATCGCCGCGAAGGCGAGTTGAACTGATCTGATTTAGAACCGCACTCCACTGGTCCCTTCGGGGATGAAATGACACCTCGTGGTGTCGCCTATGGGGAGCATAATTTGAAGGAGTATCGAAATGTCTGATGCAAAAACTTTTGAAGCAAAGATTTCCTCAATGGGAGATTCCATCGCCTCGCTGACCCTCAAGGAAGCAGTCGAATTGGCGGAATATATGAAGGAAAAGTACGGTATCGAACCAGCCGCTGGTGGAGCCGTCATGATGGCCGCAGGTGATGGTGGTGGCGCTGCTGCAGTTGTTGAACAATCCGAATTCACCGTTCTGCTGGAAAATTCCGGCGCGACGAAGATCAATGTCATCAAGGTTGTCCGTGAGGCAACTGGACTCGGTCTCAAGGAAGCAAAGGATCTTGTTGATGCAGCCCCGAAGGCGATCAAAGAGAACCTCTCCAAGGAAGACGCTGAAAAGCTCAAGGCAGCTCTCGAAGCAGCTGGCGGCAAAGTCGTCCTGAAGTGATCTGACTGATCAAGATCATTCGTTTTCTATTGATTCTCAAGCCCCGCCTGTTTCTAGGCGGGGCTTTTTTATGCCATCGAAACCTGTCTCGGAGTGGTCATTCTGTCCCCTGGAAGGTCCAGCCACCCCCCAAGCACCCAGTAACAAAAGAAATCTGAAAAATATCAAGAAAATCATCTCGCCCCCCTTGCGCTTTTGGCATGGTGCTTGCTACCCTTCGGGACTTGGCACGCGCCCCAAAATTTGTTTGGAAAGTCACGAAACTTCGACAGAAAAAATACGCTCAGCGAATTCATTCTATCGATCGTGATGGTGCATTGGGTTGGAACGAGAACTTTCAGAGGTAACTATGACCACAAGAAACGTCCGTGACTATTCGAAGCGCGGCGACGCGATCCCCGTCCCGAATTTAACTCGAGTCCAACAGGATGCGTACACACGCTTCCTGCAAAAGGATCTCGTTCATGAAGAACGAAAAACGCATTTGGGACTTCAGTCTCTTTTGCGCGAAGTCTTTCCGATCGAGAGTTACGACGGGAACATGAAATTAGAATTCGTCTCATATTCATTTGGTGAGCCTCAGCACACCGAATCTGAATGTCGCGAACTTCGATTGACCTATGGATATCCATGGCGCGTCAAGATGCGTCTGAAGCGCGAAGACTCCACGGATGTTCTCGAAGAAGATATTTATCTTGGCGACATTCCGATTCTTCTCGGTGGTGGCGAATTCGTTGTCAATGGTTCCGAGCGCGTGATCGTCAGTCAGTTGCATCGATCGCCCGGCGTCGACTTTTCGATTGCCTCAAGTTTCGGCGACCGACCACTGCACAGTGCGCGCATCATTCCAGAGCGCGGATCGTGGATCGAATTGGAAGTCACAAAGAAGGACGTCTTGGCGATGCGCATCGACCAATCGACGAAGTTGGCCGCAACCACCTTCCTTCGTGCGATGGATGAAAAGTTCTCGAGTTCCGAAAAGATTCTTGAATTGTTCTATGAAGTCGAAGATGTTCGAGTTGAGAAACTCAAGCCAGAGCACTATTCCGCTGAATTGATCATCGATCAAGACACAGGCGAAGAACTCTGCAAGATCGGCGTTGCATTCGGCGACAAGGTCGGCGTCATTCAAGCAAGTCCTCTCAAGTCGGTTCGTGCGATCTGCAATCCTGGCGATCCGCTGATCTTGAACACACTTGCCGAAGAAAAGTTGGACTTCCTCGCTGAAGCAACGGAATACGAAGCAGCACTGCTTCGCCTCTATGCAAGACTGCGACCAGGAAATCCACCGCAGACTGAAAAGGCGAAAGATCTTTTCGCAGAAAAATTCCTCGACACGAATCGTTATCGCCTCGGACGAGTCGGACGATTCCGCGTGAATCGAAAATTTGCGGATGATCCTCAGTACAAGCAGGTCGGCGAAACTGCGCAACACTTGCGCGCCGAAGATTTCCTCGCTGTCATTCGATACATCATGGAGTTGCGACGACCAGCCGATCCAAATCGACGATCACGCGCTCACATCGACGACATCGATCACTTGGGAAATCGTCGTCTGCGAACTTTAGACGAACTTGCAACAGAAGAAATGCGCAAGGGATTCTTGAAGTTGAAGCGCACGGTTCAAGAGCGCATGAGCGTGAAGGATCCAACGGATACGTCGTACAAGATTGCTGACTTGGTCAACTCCAAGTCCATCTCAAGTGCGATCGAATTCTTCTTCGGTCGAAGCGAATTGTCGCAGGTCGTTGATCAGACCAACCCGCTTTCCATGCTCGTTCACGAGCGGCGCCTTTCGGCGCTGGGACCAGGCGGATTGAATCGCAAGCGTGCAGGATTCGAAGTGCGCGACGTGCACATTTCCCATTACGGCAGAATCTGCCCGATTGAAACGCCCGAAGGCGCGAACATCGGTCTCATCGCCAGTTTGGGTATTTATGCTGAAGTCGACGATTACGGATTCTTGCTCACTCCTTATAGAGAGATCACGTCCCGCAAGGCGACCGGCAAGACCGTTCGTTTGCGCGCAGACGAAGAAATCAAGAGCATCTTGGCTCCAAGCGAAACGGTCAGCGAGTCGGGCAAGATCGATCAAGAGCTTGTTCTCGTCCGCAAGGGTGGCGAACTCGTCACATCCGAATCCACGGAAGTTCAATTCGTTGACATCAGCCCGAAGCAAACAGTCGGCGTGTCCGCAGCACTCATCCCCTTCCTCGAGCATGACGATGCGAATCGTGCGCTCATGGGATCCAACATGCAGCGACAGGCTGTGCCGTTGATCAAGGTCGATCCACCGCTCGTCGCAACAGGCATGGAGAGAGTTGTCGGTCGTTCGAGTGGAATGATTGTTCGAGCTGAACGCGCCGGCATCGTCACCTTTGTCGATGCGGAACGAATCATCATTGACAACGCAGACGAATATGCTCTTCGCAAGTTCGTCGGACTGAACGAGAAAACCTGCCAGAATCAAAAGCCGATCGTTCAACTGAAGCAGAAAGTCAAGGCCGGAGAAATTCTTGCAGACGGTGCAAGCACCAGCCAAGGCGAACTCGCAATCGGAAAGAATGTCCTTGTGGCATTCAACACCTTCGACGGTTACAACTTCGAAGATGCAATCGTGATCAGCGAACGGCTGGTCAAAGACGATACGTTCACTTCAATTCATATCGAATCATTCGATGTTGAAGTGCGCGAGACGAAACTGGGCCGTCAGGAGTTCACCGCGGATATCCCAAACGTTTCCGAAAGTGCCCTTCGCAATTTGGATGAGCACGGCGTGATTCGTGTTGGTGCTCGCGTCATGCCAGGCGACATTCTCGTCGGCAAAGTCAGCCCAAAGTCCAAGAGCGAATTGTCCCCAGAAGAAAAACTTCTCCATGCGATCTTCGGACGCGCAGGTGAAGATGTGAAGAATGACTCGCTTGATGTTCCAGCAGGAACCGAAGGCGTCGTCATCGGAACGAAAAGTTTCAGCCGACGTCAACATCAAACTGACGAACAGAAGAAATTGCTCAAGAAGCAAATTTCGACTTTCGAACAGTCGATGGATGCGAAAGCCATTCAACTTTTCCGCCAGATGGCAAGCGAAATCAATCGCATCATCGGAACTGAAATGGTCGATCCGTCGACACGACAGAAGATTGGTGCGAGCGATATTCCAGACGTCATCATCGAACAGATCGATGGCTTCAGCGAGAAGTGGATCAAAGGCTCCAAGGAATCACGCGATCTAGCGATGGTCACCTATGGACAATTCTGGCCTCGTATCCAGAAACTTTTGCGCGAGAAGGAACGACGCGTCAATCACATGAAGCGCGGCGACGAACTTCCATCTGGAGTTCTCGAAATGGTCAAGGTCTATCTTGCAACCAAGCGACAATTGTCGGTTGGAGACAAGATGGCAGGACGCCACGGAAACAAGGGCGTCATCGCCCGAATCGTTCCAGAAGCGGACATGCCTTTCATGGAAGACGGAACTCCAGTTGAAGTTCTTCTCAATCCCCTCGGCGTACCAAGTCGTATGAACGTTGGACAGATTCTGGAAACACATCTTGGATGGGCTGCACGCATCCTCGGTTTCCAAGCAATCACTCCAGTGTTCGACGGCGCGAAGGAGTCTGAAATTTTCGACGCCATTCGTGAAGCGAATACGCATGTCAATCAACGCGTTGCTTCGTTCGAGAAGACAGGAGAAAATCCTGGTCGTCCAAACGAATTGCTCGCGCTGATGCCAGAAGACGGCAAGGTTCAACTCTACGACGGTCGAACCGGCGAATCGTTCAACCAGCGCACTTCAGTTGGATACATGTATCTCTTGAAACTCCATCACTTGGTGGACGACAAGATTCATGCACGATCGACTGGACCATACAGCCTCATCACTCAGCAACCTCTCGGCGGCAAGGCTCGCACAGGCGGCCAACGCTTCGGCGAAATGGAAGTCTGGGCGCTCGAAGCGTACGGCGCGGCATATGTGCTCCAAGAACTTCTAACAGTCAAGAGCGACGATACCGAAGGTCGCCAGAAGATCTATGAGTCGATGGTGAAGGGCGACAACACGCTGCAGGCAGGAATGCCAGTGGTCTTCGATGTGTTGTGCCAAGAAATCAAGGGATTGTGTCTCAACATTCAGCTTGAAAAGGTTGGCGGCGAAGCGGCCGCGCCGGTTCTCTGAACTGTGTGATTCGTTTGATTGGTACTGATTTGTTCTGATTCAGACTCTGACTCCTTATTCGAAAGATCCACTATGAACAGCATGGCAGAAAGCGTTTTCGATCGTGTCAATGACTACGGAGCGGTTCGCATTCAACTCGCGAGCCCAAATGACATCCGAAGCTGGAGCTTCGGCGAAGTCAAGAAACCCGAAACCATCAACTATCGAACCTACCGCCCCGAACGGGACGGTTTGTTCTGCGAGCGGATCTTCGGACCAGAGCGTGATTATGAATGCGCCTGCGGTAAGTACAAGGGAACGAAGTACAAAGGAATCATCTGCGACCGTTGCGGCGTGAAGGTGACTCATTCGCGTGTCCGACGAAAGCGCATGGGACACATCAATCTCGCTGCACCTGCAGTTCACATCTGGTTCTTCAAAGCTCTTCCAAGTCGACTCGGAACGCTGCTTGGTATGCGAACTGGCGACATCGAAAAGGTCGTCTACTTCCAGGATTATGTTGTGACCGATCCAGGTTCCACGGATCTTGAATTCAAACAAGTCTTGACCGACGATGAATATCGCGAAATGGTTGCCAAGCACGGCAGCAAATTCACCGCCATGATGGGCGCTGAAGCTATTCGCGAACTCCTCTCCCCTGACCTGCTCGATCTTCATGCAATCGCTGCAGAAATTCGCGTGGAATTGAATGAGACAAAGAGCAAGCAAAAGGCAAAGGATCTCTCGAAGAGACTGAAGTTGGTCGAGCAGATTCGTGGATCTGCCAATGAACCACAATGGATGGTTCTCGACGTGATCCCAGTGATCCCGCCGCAACTTCGCCCACTTGTTCTGCTTCAGAGTGGCAACTTTGCAACCAGCGATCTGAACGATCTCTATCGACGCATCATCAACCGAAATAATCGCTTGAAGAAGTTGATGGATCTCAATGCACCAGAAGTCATCATCCGTAATGAAAAACGAATGTTGCAACAAGCAGTCGATGCGTTGTTTGACAACGGTCGTTGCCGACGACCAGTGCTCGGTTCGAGCAATCGTCCGCTCAAGTCCATCACGGACATGATCAAAGGCAAGCAAGGTCGATTCCGCGAGAATCTGCTCGGCAAGCGCGTCGATTATTCGGCGCGGTCAGTCATCGTCGTCGGACCAGAATTGAAACTCTGGCAGTGCGGACTTCCAAAGAAGATCGCGCTTGAATTGTTCCAACCTTTCATTATCCGCAAGCTGAAGGAACATGGTCTTGCAGACACGATCAAGAGTGCCAAGCGAATGCTTGAGCGTCGTGCTCCTGAAGTCTGGGACATTCTCGAACAAGTCACGAAGAATCATCCAGTGCTTTTGAATCGTGCTCCAACACTCCATCGAATGGGTATCCAAGCTTTCGAGCCAGTGCTCGTCGAAGGAAATGCGATCAAGGTTCATCCTCTTGTCTGTGCTGCATACAACGCAGACTTCGACGGCGATCAGATGGCGGTGCATTTGCCGCTCTCTCTCGAAGCGCAAGTCGAAGCTTCCGTGCTCATGATGAGCACGCACAACATCTTCAGTCCAGCGAACGGAAATCCCATCGTCAGTCCTTCACAGGACATCGTCATGGGCGTCTATTTCTTGACTGCTGCTCCGATTGAACCACCAGTGGATCAACCAGGAAAGCGCTCAAAGGTTCCGACTTTCTCAAGCGTCAACGAGCTCCTCTTAGCGCACGAACTTCGCAAGATTGGCGTGCATGAATGGGCGGATATTCGACTTGATCGATTCACCGAAGTCATCAACGGCGCAAATGATGCTCCTGTCCCGACTGCGGCTCATCGCCGTATCCGAACGACCGTTGGCCGCGTGATCTTCTCCGAAATTCTTGCACAAGGAATGCCGTTTTACAACTGCGCTCTTGGCAAGAAAGGTGCAGCACGCGTCATCGACGACACATTCGCTCGTCGAGGAAAAGCGGCAACCATCGAGTTGCTCGATGCGCTCAAGGAAACTGGATTCAAGGCCAGTACAACCAGTGGACTTTCATTCGGCATCACCGATCTGCACATTCCTGAAAACAAGGAAAAACTGATCGCTGAAAGTCAGAAGAAGGTCGATCAAGCTCGTAAGGATTATGACGACGGCAACACCACCGATGACGAACGACGAAATCGCGTGATGGATGCTTGGTCCAAGTGTCGCGACGGACTTTCTGCGATGGTGCTGGAATCGCTCAAGACCGATCGACGAAATCAAGTTGCTGGAACGAAGCATGTCGCTGGAAATGTTCCAGGATCCCCTTCTCCCGCAAGTCCATCTGCTCGATACCTCAATCCAGTGTTCTTGTTCATGGACTCTGGAGCTCGAGGAAACAAGACTCAGATGCAGCAGCTGGCCGGCATGCGCGGACAGATGGCGAAGCCGAGTGGCGAGATTATGGAAACACCGATCAAGTCGAACTTCCGCGAAGGATTGTCCGTCATCGAGTATTTCTCCTCGACACACGGTGCGCGTAAGGGTCTTTCCGATACTGCGCTCAAGACTGCAGATTCGGGCTATCTCACGCGAAAACTGTGCGACGTTGCACAGTCCGTCGTTGTGATCGAGCACGATTGCAAGCAAACCCGTGGCATCGCCAAGGAAGCTGTTTACAAAGGCGAAGAAGTCGATGTTCCGTTGCGTGACGTGCTCAAGGGCCGTACAAGTTGCGAGAACATCGTCGATCCACGAACGGACCGAACGATCGTTGCGCGCAATGAGATCATCACTGTCGAGAAGGCTCGACTCATCGAAGATCTCGGCGTGCGAACTGTCTATGTGCGAAGCCCACTCACATGCCAAACTCCTCGCGGCGTTTGCGCAACCTGCTACGGAATGGATATGTCCACCGGCAAGTTGGTTGAAGAAGGTCTTGCAGTGGGAATCATTGCAGCACAGTCCATCGGCGAGCCTGGAACTCAGTTGACGATGCGTACTTTCCACACAGGTGGAATCGCCGTCAGTGCCACAACGGAAAATCAGTGGAAGGTCACGCAAGCTGGAACGATCGAATATGTCGATTGCGGCGAAGCGAAAGTCACTGCTGCAGCAGTTCCATACCGAATCGCTTTGCGCAAGACTGGAGAAGTCCGCGTGCTTGATGCGAAGGGTCGCGAACTTGAGAAGTATAAAGTTCCATACGGCGCCATCTTGTTGTCGAATGCTGGCGAACAAGTGAAGAAGGGTCATGCTGTTATTGAATGGGACGTGCACGTTTCACCAATTCTTGCTGAAAAGAGTGGAACGATTCACTTCCGAGATATTCAAGAAGGCGAAACAATTCGTATTGAGCGCAAGGCAAACAAGGATGAAATGGTAGTCATCGAGCACAAGGGTGAAAAGCATCCGCGCTTGACGATTGAAGACGAAACCGGCAAGGTTCTCGATCTTCACCATCTTCCAGCGAAGGCACACATCGAAGTGAAGGACGGACAGGTCATCGAAGCAGGTCAGCGAATCGCGTTCACTCCAAAGGGAACGGCTCGATCTGCAGACATCGTCGGTGGACTCCCCCGTGTGACTGAAATCTTCGAAGCTCGCATTCCGCGCGATCCTGCGGTGTTGGCTCGAATTTCTGGTCGCATTGAATTGCTTCCAAATGAGCGTCGTGGAAAGATGACAATTCGAATCCACGCCGAAGGTGCGAAAGAAGAACTTGCTGAAGATCACTATGTGCTTCAAGGCAAGCGTCTCTTGGTCCATTCGGGCGACAATGTCGAAGCTGGAGATGCTCTGACTGAAGGTGCGCTCACGCCATCTGAAATCCTTGGCATCAAGGGTGAGGATGAACTCTATCGATACATGCTCACTGAAGTGCAGAATGTGTATCGCGCTCAGGGCGTTCCGATTTCTGACAAGCACATCGAAGTTGTTCTGCGTCAGATGCTCAGCAAGGTTCGCGTCGTTGAGATCGGGGATACAACCCTGCTTCCAAATGATGTTGTCGAGCGATATGTCTTCCGCGGAATCAATGATTCACTGATTTCAATGTTGAAAATCGAAGATGCTGGTGGAACAACATTGGTTAAGGGAAGCCTCGTCGCAAAGGACGAAGTCAAACAGGCCAATGCTGAAGCAGAACTTGCAGGCAAGGCAATCGCCAAGACTCGCAAGCCAAAGCCTGCACGCGCACGAACACTCCTACTGGGAATCACGAAGGCATCTTTGCAATCCGAGAGTTTCCTCTCGGGCGCAAGTTTCCAAGAGACCACCAAGGTGCTGACCGAAGCGGCTCTCAAGGGCGCTGTCGACACTCTCGTTGGCTTGAAGGAAAACGTACTTCTAGGACATCTCATTCCAGCTGGAACCGGCTTCGAGATCTATACCAATCTCGTGATCAAGCACCTCGTCGAAAGCACGGGTGAAGAATTCACAGAAGCTGCTGAGATGGAGGCCGCCGCAATGGCAGCTGAAGCTCTCGGAGCAGATCGAATCGGAACTGCTACAACAATCAGGGATCTTTCAGGGAATTCCACGAAAGA
>Ga0208960_1000290_pt1 | contig 28575 bp, 27 predicted proteins | sample GreLakmeON33MSRF_FD_187703 | JGI IMG/M metagenome (GOLD analysis project Ga0208960, IMG submission 187703) | Freshwater lentic microbial communities from great Laurentian Lakes, MI, USA - Great Lakes metaG ON33MSRF (SPAdes) | ecosystem: Environmental > Aquatic > Freshwater > Lake | place: Great... | reverse complement strand
AAAAGAATACCATGCATATTTTTTTAAAAAAAATATAATAACGCACTGATATTAAAGAGTTTATAACAAATTAAGCTTAAATATACTAGTCGAAATATTAAAAATATCGAAAACAATAACATTAACCAGACAACGTTTTATTTTTGATTTAACGTATATTCAAACGAAACATTATTAATTATTTTCTTTTTAAATAGGTATCTTAAGCGGTATTATAGATTGATAAAAAAAATACATTGGTGATATTAACCAATTTTGTATTTTTAACGAATTAATAAGCCAATTACATTAAAAAGAATGAAACGAATTACTATATATTTTTCAGCAGGACTAATTCTACTTGGAATTACAACATCCTGTAACAAAACCACAAGCAAGTCTTCCTCAAAAACGGGCATGGCTTACAATAATAAGTATAATGGCGGCTTTGAGGTTAACAGCAAAATTAAAGGTGGGCCAGGCCCGGGACTGATCGCAATTGAAGGTGGTACTTTTGTTATGGGCGGAAGCCTTAACCAGGATCTGGGATATGAGTTTGATAATGTCAAGCGCAGAGTAACAGTGGCTTCCTTTTACATAGATGAAACTGAGGTTGCAAACGTCGATTGGCTGGAGTACTTACATTGGATCAAACGTACTTATCCAAATGATGCTGAATATTACTACAATGCACTTCCTGATACACTTGTTTGGAGACAGCCACTTTCATACAATGAGCCTTATGTAAACAATTACCTTAGACATCCTGCATTTCGGGATTATCCTGTTGTAGGAATCACCTGGGAGCAGGCAAATGACTATTGCGTTTGGCGTACCGACCGTGTAAATGAGGAAATACTTAGAAAAGGCGGTTATTTGGTTGACTACAAAACCCTTGCAGGTGGTGGCAAAGCTGGAGCTCCGGCAATTGCTACTACTTCAAAAGAGCAATTCAATACAGACATTTATTTGAATGGGCAATTTCGTGGTGAAGGTATTGACGGCAAAAAGATGAAAAAAGATCTTAACCCTAATGCAGTAGCAAGCGGTGCAACAACTGGTAAATCTGGACCAGTAAGGTCTGTTCGCGTAGAAGATGGAGTGTTGAAACAACCTTACCGCTTACCAACTGAAGCAGAATGGGAATATGCTGCTTTAGCTTTGGCAGGTAACACTGAATATGAAAATATTGCCGACGGAAGAATTTATCCATGGAATGGGCTTGGTGTTCGTTCACCTAAAAAGCGTACTCAGGGCATGATATTAGCCAATTTTAAACGTGGAGAAGGTGATAACATGGGTACAGGCGGTTACCTCAACGATAAAGCTGATATTACCGGTCCTGTAAGAAATTATACCCCAAATGACTTCGGACTTTATAACATGGCAGGAAATGTGAACGAATGGACAGCTGATGTTTATAGGAAATTAAGCTTTGAAGATTTTTCGGATTTCAACCCTTTCCGCGGTAATGAATTTGTAAATAAACAATTATCTAACCGAGAAAAAGGTATTTATGCTAAAGATAAATATGGTCGCCCGATCAAAGATCCTGCAAAGTCAGGTAAAAAACAAAAATGGTCTGAAATACAAGGAAGTGTGGCCACGGTTGATTCATCTTCAGTAGCCGGAAAACCTTACAAACCTGACTTTAGAGGTCATCTTGATACTGTAAATACTAGCCTCTATGGCACTACTACTCTAGTGAACGATCGTTCACGCGTTTATAAAGGCGGTTCATGGAATGACAGAGCATATTGGTTAAATCCTGCTACAAGAAGATTCATGCAGCAAGATGAAACAAGTGCTGAAATTGGATTCCGATCAGCAATGACCTTAGTTGGTGCTCCTGAAATCATCAGTAAAGGAAAACCACAGTTCACTAAGCTTAAATCAAAAGCCAAGAGTAATTAAGAATTCAATTTCTTAAAGCTCTTTATATCAAAAACACCTTTATATAAATTTATATAAAGGTGTTTTTTTTAGGATTGATATCAAGAATCGCACTATCTTCTTAAAGGTTATACTGCACGTTCATCCATAAGCTCCTGCCCACAGCATTAATTCCGCTTCCATGGGTACGATAATCTACATTAAATAAATTCTGAGCACTTAATTTTACATGTGCCTTACCAAAAGAATAACCCGAATAAATGTTCAACACCTTCCATCCTGGTGTACCATTAAGGGGAATCCGGTTATCATCTCTATCTCCCTGAGCTAAACGGTCTTGCTTATCAGCCCAGGCTAATTCGCCCTTAACATACAGCCTAGTCATTTTATATTTCATCGAAATATTCCCGTTAAAGGGAGGTACCCTTCTTAAAGGCTCAGATTTTGATAGATTCTGCCCATGATTAAAGGATGCAAACATATCAAATGAAAAATTTTGGCTAGCCTGCCATCCAAGAAATCCCTCAACTCCTTTAATTAAAGCCTCTTCCGTATTCTCCTTTTTATATACTTTATATCCATCAATTATCTGAGCTGTTTGAATCCTAGTAATAAGGTCTATCATTTTATTACGGTATAAAGCTGCGCCAAGAGTCAAATTTTTGAAAGCATACTTATAACCTAGCTCAGAATTATAGCTTTTCTCAGGTTTTAAGGTATAAGATGGAAGTTCATATCTGAAATCTACTATACCTAAGGTTCCCATATCATCGATATTCGGAGCCCGGTATCCCGTGTTCAGAGATACATACAAATGATGATCTTTCAAGGTGTAATTAAGTCCTGTATTCCAGACAAAAGCACCTGGAGATACTTGCAGCTCACCGAGGTCTTTGTCAACTATGGAAGCCTTTAGCCAATTATACCTGATCCCTGCTTCAGCATTAAAACCTGCCAGCTCTAAATGATGAAGAGAATATAAAGAAGTATTTAAATAAGATGAATTATTGGGATAGAGTCCGCGAAGCGTTGTCAGGGCTCCGGTCTGACTGTTTGTGTTATTCCGGATACTATTAATTTTATCACTGTAAAATTCTAGCCCACTATTTGCTGTCCAATAGGTTGAAAGGTTCGAAAATATTTCTGCCGAAAGATTGGATGAACTTACTTTATCTCTTTCAAATCCGGCAATAAAACTTGAGTTTTTCTGATTGTTTCTTTCTTCAATGGTATTGTTCAGGGAGCCGGTAATATTAATTTCGTTAAAAAGTGAACTGGACTGTAACATCTTGAATTTTACATAACTCAGGTTCCTGCCCTGAACACCCATCTTATTGACCTTAAAGTTTTCAAGCCTGACCTTATGAAAAACATCTACATCATTTTGCTGTACAAATTGATTAGCAAAACTTATTTCTGCCCGTTCTGAAAGTTTTAATTTAAGCTTTAAACTTGCATCAGACTCACTATAGCCTGATGGCGATTGTCTTCCTGTGGTATCTCCACCAATTAAATCTCCGAAATTTTTTAATCCAAGTACTCCTGAAAAAACCAATTTTGAAGATGAATACACAAATTCGGAACTCCCAGATTTCTCCATGTTTCCGCTTCCATAGCGAGCACTCACACTACCTTTAAAATTTTTGCTCTCCGAAAAACCGGGGTCTTTGGTAAAAACCTGTATCACTCCACCCATTGCATCTGAGCCATACTGAACAGAACCGCTTCCTCTTAATACCTCAATTTTATCAATAGAGAATGGATCTACCGTATTTAAATACTGATTGGGGCCATATCTGAAGGTTGAATTATTCATTCTGATACCATCAACCAACATAAGTGTTTGATTACCTGTCAACCCTCTAATAAAGGGCGAGCCTCCACCGTGATTTGTTTTTTGAACAAATACCCCAGGTATAATACTTAATGATTCTGGGGTAGATCGTGGGATATTTTCTGATTGAGAAGGCCTGCTTATACTACTGGATGCAAAAGGCAATTTTAAGCTAGAGGCATTCCTTCTCGATGCTGAAATCACTTCTATTTCTGAGAGTGACTTTATCGCTTCAACCAGTGGAATTTGAAGATCTAAAAATTGACCGGGTTTAAGCTCAAGTAAAATAGTATAGTTTTCATAGCCTACTCTACTTGCCTTTAAACTATATCGACCCGGTGAAAGCTCTTTTATAAACAGTCCATTATCATCAGAAGCAAAGGTATAAGAGGCAGAACCTTCAAGTTTAATATTAACTCCTGAAAGGCTGGCCTTCGTAGTTTCATTAAAAACCTTACCCCCTAAATTCTGAGCGAATACAGGAAGAGATATCGCAATTAAAAAAATAGTCAAGCGGAGTCTTTGCATTTCTGATTTAACAGTGATATTAACAACGTGTTTAAACTCTGGTCTTATTTAAAGGATTGATTTAGTCGTCATTCTTCTTTTGTTCGAGTTTCACAAATGCACTTCTACGAGGAGCAGGCATAATGGAATCTTCACCTTTAACAGATTTCCAAACAACCTCATTCAGGTCTAGGTCAGGTGCGGCATCCTCTCTTGCAAAATTCCATTCCTGGGAACGTTGAGCACTTTTATTCCAGGCAATATTACGTTGTTCCAGATCTACATTTGCTGGCCTCACACGATAAGGCTTAAAGTCTGGATTTGTTGTAAAGCAATCAAAAAATGGCACTGCAGCTGCATCATACTGGCTCATAGGTGGAAGCCCCAAGATCAACTCTATAGTTCTAAGCATACCAGAGGTAGAGAACATTGAACTATTTACGGAATTACGTTTGATATAAGGACTGATCGCGAAAGCTGGCGAACGGTGAGCATCAACATGATCAGGGCCATTTTGAGCATCATCTTCTAGCACGAAAATAGCTGATTCCTTCCAAATACTGCTATTGGAAATATGTTCCACCAATAGGCCTAGAGCCAAATCATTATCAGCAACCTGAGCAGTTGGAGTTAGTTTTCCAATACGCTGCCCACTGGTATGATCATTTCCAAGCCTGATCGTATTAAACTGGGCTACGGCATTCATTGCCAATAAAGAATCGAAATCTGATTTGAAAGCAGCAATTCTGTCAATATCTTTTATATCTAGATTGTAACTGGGATATTTTTCTGCTGTATGTCCTATGAGTGATTTAGTTGTTGGACCATCCTTTGTAACGAATACTCCATAACTACGGTAAGAAATACCTGCCCTTTTCGCATAATCCCATATATATCCATCACGTGGGTAAGCAATCTGACGACTACCTTCATAATCATACGTTCCCCCTCTGCTACCATAACTTGTTGGCCAGGTTTTTTCTGTATAATCTGTAGCATAGGCTGCCATACTCCAATTATGACCGTCGGCACTCACTTCAGAATCCACATAAAAGTTGTCAAGAAGTACAAATTCTTTGGCAAGTGCATGATGATTAGGTGTTACCTTTTCAGGGAATAGACATAAGTTAGGATCACCATTACCTTCTTTAATATCTCCAAATACCTGATCATAGGTACGATTCTCTTTAATTACATAGAATACATATTTAATAGGCGATTTTCCTCCCTGAACATTGGGTATAGGATTATTTGCCAGACCTTTTGATAGTGCTTCAGTCTGTTTATTATAAGGTGTATTTGCATATACCTGCTTAGAAAACGATTCCAATTGTGTATCAGTAGGTTGATCAATGATAGATAAGGTTCCCTTAAATAAACCGCCAATATACTGAACCTCCTTTTTTGCACTTATACCCACATGCACACCACTATCATCTGTCTTTTTAAAAGGCTGAGGGCCATCTGGATTTGCCATGGAAGTAAACCCTTTACCATTAGAAACAAATATCTTTTTACCTGCTACTCTCACATTAGTTGGATACCAACCTGTAGGAATAAAGCCTTTTGAACTGCTTTTTCCAGGATTTGATACATTAAATACTGCCAGACAGTTATTATCTGCATTGGCTACATACAAGGTTTTTTCATCCTCTGATAATGCAAGCCCGTTGGTAGTTGCCCCTGTAAGTTTTGTTGGATAGAGAGCCGTTGAGATAACTTCAATAACTTTTCTGGCTTTGGTATCAATAACAGATACCGAATTATCATTTGCATTGGCCACAAACAAGTACTTACCCGTTTTATTTTGAATGATTTCATTTGGATGACTTTCTGTCACTATTTCAGAAGTTATTTTTTGAGCCTTTATATCATAAATGGCCAATTTATCTGCTCCCCATAAAGAGATGTAAAGCTTAGTTTTATCTGCTGAAAGCAGGCAATCATAGGCCTCTGAACCTAGGTTGACTTTATTCACTAATTTATTTGTACGTAAATCAAAAATATAGAGCGAATTATTTTCCTTGGTAACTGCATATAAACGCTTTCCTGCATCATCAACTTCAATTCCTGTTGGACCGATTTTTTCAATTGGCCATGCTTTTCCAAGTACAATTGTATCCGCTTTTCCAAGCATTTTGTTGCTTATCGGATAAACCAATATGATATTATCATTTGCACCAGAAGCATAGAGTTTTTTCTCGTCGGCACTAAATTTTAAACCATACCATGCCTTTCCAATAGGTTGATCATGCAATATCTTTTCAGACTGTGGGTCGATCAACTGAATACTCTGTTTGCTCTGGCCATTATTGCTTACTGCCATTAATTTTTGTGAAGCAGAGATCTGAATATTCAGAGGCAGATCACCCAGGGGTAGTGACCTACCTGCCGGACTTAAAGACCATCCATTAGGTAATAGAACTTTCCCTGATTTTGAGCTGCCTGGTATAGTTTGAGCCAAACTAGCTGTTGCAATTAGCAAAGGCAATACCAATAGAGTAATTACTCTAAAAATTGAATAAATTTTTAAAAGATGCATAGTTTTATTTTTTTTGTAATCAACGGTTATTAAAGGAAGATAGATTAAGAATTAATACAAATAAAGGCTTTCTGTATTAATAAGACATTAGGATAAGAACAAATAAAATACATAAGACCGAAACATTAGCTTCGGTCTTATGTATTTAACTCAATACTCATTAAAAAAAGTATGATCCATTAACTATCCCATGTCATGATCTTGCCTCTATCTTCAGGCTTAAGACATTGGTCTAATGTTTTTTGATCATATTCAAGCCCGTATTGTTTTAATACATTATCTGGAACACCATTCCATTCATTAGGCTGATTACCTTTATAAGCCATATCAGAAATGCCTTCTTTACTGGTAAAGAAACCCGTTGCAGTCAAATTACGCATGGTATTAAAAAAGCTTACTCCTGCTAAATTTTCGGGAGCAGCCTTCTCTGGGAATGCGATTAGTTCAACTAATTCAAGTTGCTGATCTTTTCCAGCTTCGGCGAACGACTTTTTAAAGAGTTTAAGTGATTTAACATCAAGCCATTTTAATCCACCTCTCATCGGAAGCTGATACTTTGGCTGATCTTTTACAATAAACTCGATGAATTCAGGCACTTTAGCATCACTTGCGCTTCCGGAATGTTCATCCTTTGGAATAATGATATCCGCCAAAATGGTGATTGTACTTAGTTCTGCTGCGCTAAAGAAAGTCTCAGACATCAGTTTATCATCGATCAGCTTTTCTTGAGCTGTACGGCCATAAACTCCAGTTTTGCCGCTTCCAGTAGCATTTTTAGAATCTTTTTTATCACATGAAGTTGCTAAAATAGTACCAACACTAACTGTACCAACAGCCAATGCTTTGAGTGAGTCTCTTCTATTCATCTGATTAAATATTTTGTTTTTTTAACTGATCAACGATATATTCTGAAGCGCGCATAGATAAGGCTAAGATGGTCCAGGTAGGATTTTTATCCGCCTGTGAAACAAATGCACCACCATCTACCACGAATAGATTTCTTACATCATGTGCCTGATTATACTTGTTTAGCACCGAAGTATTACGGTCATTACCCATGCGGGTAGTTCCCACTTCATGAATGATTCTGCCTGGTGCTTCAAGTCCGTATTTGCGGTCTTCACCTGGCTTTTCGCCATTCGCAATACCTCCCATAGAATGAATAAGCTCTTCGAAAGTATCTTGCATATGTTTTGCTTGCTTTACTTCCTGATCAGTCCAGTTGTAATTAAATTTCAATACTGGAATTCCATATTTATCAACCACGCCAGGATCTATTTCACAATAGTTTTCAATTCTTGGAATACTTTCACCTCTGCCAGCAAAACCAACAGTTGAACCGTAGTATCTACGGTAATCATCTTTTAAAGATGCACCATAGCCACCTGCAGCCTTCATTTTACCATCTTTTCCAGGATATTTACCGTTAGTGTTTTCCATCCCGAATCCGAAACCATACGAAGGCATACCTAAGCCACCCCAAAATTCGATATGATAGCCACGAGCAAAATCAAGCTTTTTATTGTCAAGCCACCAAGGAATATATAAATGTAATCCACCAACACCATCTTCATTATATCGTTCTCTATCCATAAGCTGCGGGATAAATGCACCCCTTGAAGCACCTGTAGAGTCATGTAGATATTTTCCAACCATTCCGCTTGAATTTGCTAATCCATTTGGGTGAGTAGAAGATTTAGAGTTAAGGAGTAAACGAGCAGATTCACAGGCGCTTGCAGCCAAAACAACAACCTTTGCATTTACCTGATATTCCTGCATATCCGTCTTATCTACATAAGAAACACCGGTTGCTTTACCTTCTTTATCGGTTAAAACCTCACGTGCCATGGCGTTTACATATACATCGGCATTCCCAGTTTTCCTGGCTGGTTTAACCAGACAAGTAGAGGATGAAAAATCGGCATGAACTGTACAACCACGACTACATTGATTACAAAAAAAGCAGGAGCCGCGATCTTTATTAATAGGTCTTGTTAAAATTGACAATCTGGCCGGAATAACAGGAATACCAATGTTTGTAGCCGCCTTTTTGATCATTAACTCATGCAACCTTGGCTTTGGAGGAGGTAAAAAGTAGCCGTCTGGTTCATTATATATCCCTTCCTTAGTACCAAACACACCAATCATTTTATCAACGCGATCATAATATGGTTTGACATCATCATATCCGATTGGCCAGTTATCTCCTAACCCGTCAAAGTCTCTGCGCTTAAAATCTTTAGGGCCAAAACGCAGGGAAATTCTTCCCCAGTGATTAGTACGGCCACCAAGCATTCTAGAACGAAACCAATCAAATTGAGTTCCATTATTTCTGGTGTAAGGTTCACCTTCTATTTCCCATCCACCATAAGCAGCATCAAAGTCGCCAAAGGCACGGTTTGTATTAGCACCCCTTCTAGGAGATTCATAAGGCCATTTTAATTGAGTTTGTTGTTCCGGGTTGGCGGGATCATAATCAGGTCCTGCTTCTAGCAATGCGACCTTTAATCCAGCTTCTGTGAGTATTTTTACCGCCATACCTCCACCTGCACCTGAACCCACAATACACACGTCGTATAATTCGCCCTTAGTTTTAATTTCTATAGCCATCAGATAAATAGTGTTATAACCTTTTACTTAAAAAGTTTTTTGAAAATAAACAATATTTATTTGCCCAAAGAAAATATAATTGCAGAATTAACTATTTTGACCTAAATATAATTAATCAGGAAAAAATCATCATTACTTGATTCTTTTCAACTTTATCACCGGGATTAACTTTTACAGACTTGATAATCACATCGGCTGGAGCCTTAATAATATTTTCCATCTTCATTGCTTCAAGAACAAGCAAATTGCCTCCCTTTTGAACCTCTTGGCCTACAGAAGCCAAAATTCTTAAAACCAAACCAGGCATAGGAGCCTTAATTTCAGAAATTATTGCTGTATTCAGATTATCCATTCCCAATTGATGCAAAAGTTCATCAAACTGATCCGTCATTTTCATGGAATATATCGTATTGCACACTTTAACAGAACAGGTTTTTTGTTCCTTATCAAAGTCGATGAGCTCAGCATTGAATGATTTATTATCATAAAGAATATGAAATGACCGGCTAGTTATCTTTAAAATATCTCCATGAAAAGGAAGTCCGTTGATTAATGTTTGATTCAATTGTGAAGAAAGTTCAAAATTGAACTTGTTATTTACATTTATCTTGAGCATGAATTACTGTGTTAAAGCGTACTGTATTAAATTTGAACCCATTTTTAAAGCCCTTTGCCTTGATTCTTCTGAATCGCCGGCATAAGTTCCTGAATCTTCCCAGCCATTGCCCAGGTCGCTTTCAAAAGTATAAAAACAAACAACTCTTCCTTTATAGATCAAAGCCATTCCCTGCGGACGTTTACCATCGTGTTCATGAATTTTAGGAAGACCAGATGGAAATTTGAATTTTTGATTATATAGTATATGGTTAGCAGGCAACTCTTGAAAATCAAGTTCAGGAAAAACCCGTTTCAGTTGTGGTCTGATAAATTTATCCAAACCGTAGTTATCATCAATATGCAAAAATCCGCCACTCATTAAATACTTACGTAAATTTTCTGCTTCCTGATCACTGAACACAATGTTACCATGACCGGTTAAATACACAAAAGGGTAATTAAAAATATCTGAGCTTCCTGCTTCAACAATTACCTCATCTTTCTCAAAGTTTGTGCCCAGATTCTTATTACAAAAACTGATCAGATTTGAAAGTGCAGTACGGTTGGCATACCAATCGCCACCGCCATTATATTTTAATTTTGCCAGCTTATACGAAGGAGCGATAAAAGAAAAAGATATCCCTCCAAAGAAGAATAATAAAAATACTAAGCCAGCGCTTAATAAATTCCTCATCTGTTTAAAAAATTTAGTTCAAAACAAGCTTCTAGTGCTGCAGTTTCGGTTCTTAACCTTGAATCGCCAAGGCTTACAGGAATAAAATCATTAGTTATAGCAGCTTCAAGCTCCTCATGAGTAAAATCACCTTCGGGTCCAATCACTATCAAATAATTTGAATTTAGAATAAGCTGATCCTTAATTGTAGACTTAGCTCCATCCATACAATGAGCTATAAATTTTTGTGAATTTCTACTTTTAGTTATAAAATCACTATAACGAACGGCTTCATTCAGTACTGGATGGTAGGCCTTAATAGATTGTTTGATTGCTGAAGTAATTACTTTATTCAAACGCTCGGTTTTTATTTCCTTTCTTTCAGAACGGTCACAAATTATCGGAGTAACCTCATCGATACCGATTTCTGTGGCCTTTTCTAAAAACCATTCAACACGCTCAATATTTTTAGTTGGAGCAATTGCGATATGCACATAATGGTTTCGCTTTCCGAAATTTTCAAGCTTGCCAAGAATCTTAAGTTTTGTTCTTTTGGGATGAGGATCTTCTACAACAGCATCATACAATCCTCCTTTGCCATCTACCAGATAAAGTAAATTCCCTGAATCAAGTCTTAGAACTTTTATACAGTGTTTACTTTCTTCTTCGCTAAGAATATAGACATCTGAATGAATATCGGGTGTATAGAAAATATGCATTGTCCAACCTCCTTTTTAGTGTAAATCTATGGCATCCTCACGGTTAATTACCAATTCAAGTTTTACAGATTCAACGTTTTGATCTGCTTTTTTAAGAATGGTAATAGTATATCCATTGAAATCACTTATTTCACCAACGTCGGGTATCTTTCCAAAAATTTCGCTAACAAGGCCCGCAACTGTATCATAATCGCCATCTTCAGGAAGATCATGGGGAAGAAACTCATTAACATCATAAATTGAGGCAGTAGCATCAATAATAAATTCATTTGTTGACATTATTTCAACTATCGGCTTTTCTTCATCATATTCATCCTGAATTTCACCTACCAACTCTTCCATAATATCTTCAAGAGTTACCATCCCAGCCGTACCACCAAATTCATCAAGAACAATTGCAATTTGGATGCGCTTTAACTGAAGTTCACTCAGCAGATCATTGATCTTTTTGGTTTCAGGAATAAAATATGGTAAACGTATAATGTCTTTAAGGATACACTCTTTATTATTAGCCAATAAAGGAAGAATATCTTTGGCATGAACAATTCCAACTATCTTATCAATAGTTTCATCATATACGGGAATTCTGGAATACCCTTCATGGATAATAATATCAAGGACTTCCTTATGAGAAGTGTTTAATTCAATACCTGATATCTTGGTTCTGGGAACCATAATATTTTTTACAACGCGCTCATTAAAATCAAAAACATTTTTAATCAGCTCATGTTCATTGGTTTCTAAAGCACCACTTTCTTTTCCCTGGTCGAGCAAATACTGTAATTCTTCAGAGCTGTGGTGTGCCTCGTGACCACCAATTGTACTTATTCCAAGGAGTTTCAGTATAAAATTAGCGAAACCATTGAGCAGCCAAATAAAAGGCCTAAATAACAGATAGAAAAAGTGAAGGGGTAAAGCTATACCCATAGTGGTACCTATCGGACGCTGTATGGCTAGTGATTTAGGAGCCAATTCTCCAAAAACAATATGTAAAACTGTAATGATTGCGAATGCGAGTACAAGTCCAATATTGGTAGCAACTGCCGAAGACATATCAACTTGTATAAAATTGAAGAACCGGCTAACAATATCAGTCATCACCGCTTCACCTACCCAACCTAAACCAAGAGAGGCTAAGGTTATCCCCAACTGGGTTGCAGCTAGATAGCCATCCAGATTCTGGGTCATATGTTTTGCAATTTTCGCTACACGGCTACCTGTTTTTGCTTTAATTTCTATCTGGGATGCCCGAACTTTTACCAGAGCAAATTCTGCAGCAACGAAAAATCCATTAAGAAAAACAAGAAAGAAAGTAAAAAATAATGCGAAACCCATGATGACTATAAATTTACAAATTGGTCTTATACAATTCTAAACTTTCTCTAATTACTTTATAAGCATAATTCTTGCCAAGCAAATGTTCAATACTTACATTTTTTCGTTCAAGTGCCTTATAATCCTGAAAAAATCTTACAATTTCTGTCATAGTATGAGGGGGATTTCTTTAAGATCTTCAATATAGTTTACTGACATATCATTTTTAGCTACAGCAATAATTTTATCATCCTGTTCGCCATTATCAACCATATGCATTACTCCAATAAATTCGCTTCAACAATTGACATAGGATAAACATCCACAGAACATAATACTAATATATCCAATGGATCTTTATCGTCGCAATAGGTTTGTGGGATAAAGCCATAGTTAGCAGGATACATAACTGAAGAGAATAATACTCGGTCAAGCTTGATTAGGCCCGACTCTTTATCGATCTCATATTTAGCTTTTGATCCTTTAGGGATTTCTATGATCGCATTTACAATAGAAGGGAACTCTTCGCCAGGAGAAACATTATGCCAGAGATGGTCTTTACTCATGTTTTTTAAGGATTTGGCTCTTCATCATCGCTTCTGTCTCTTCCGATTTTCCTTTTTAAATAGGTTATAATAAGCGGAATAGTTGTAATTAAAATGAAGCCAACAATGATGTATAATAAGTAATCATTGATCTCCTTTTCAAAACTTCGACCAAGAAAAAATCCCAGCAAAGTTAAAGATGTAATCCAAAGAAAAGCACCGGCAATATTATAAAATGAAAATTTATTAAAATCAAGCTTTACTATACCTGCAATAATGGGTGCGAAGGTGCGTACAATAGGAATGAACCTCCCCATTATCAAAGCAAAAGCTCCCTGTTTCCGATAATAAGCCTCAGCTGCTTTTAGGTATTTCTTTTTAAAGAAAAAAGTATCTTCTTTCTGATATAAAACAGGTCCTGTTTTATTGCCGAACCAATAACCAACAAAATTTCCGCAAACAGCTGCAGCAATTAAACCTATGATTAAAATGAAGATAGATACATCCAGTTTCCCTGTAGCTACAAACATGCCTGCAAGAAATAATAGATAATCTCCTGGAAGAAAAAATCCAAAAAATAAGCCAGTCTCGGCAAAAATGACGAAAAGAAGAAGATAAAATCCTCCTTCTCTCAGTAGTTTTACCGGATCAATAAGATGCTGAAGATAATCCCAAATCTCGTGCATAATTCTATAGGCGTAAAGCTACACTATTTATAGAATATTTTAGATTAGAAAAAGTTGGATATACACCCTGGATATACACCAATTATAATAGTAATAAGTGCAGAAAATCCGAGTACAAAATTAAAATAAGGCGAAGACTGTACCTCATTTCGTTCTGCAGATTTAAAATACATGGCTACAATAACCTTTAAATAATAGAAAATGCCTATCACTGCATTCACTACTGCAAGAATTACCATGATGATATGATACTCTGAAAGAGCAGTTGAAAACATCATAAACTTACCGATAAATCCAGCCGTTAATGGTATTCCTGCCAAAGAAAGCATTGCAACTGTTAGGGTAAAGGCTATAAATGGATTCTTACGTGCCAGTCCATTGAAGCTTTCAAAATTATCAGATCCGGTTTGGCGCTTCACAAGGATCAATACTGCGAATGCAATAATTGATGCAATAGAATAGGCAGTTGCATAAACAAACACTGAGTTTCCAGAAAGCGGACCCAAAGCAACGATAGCAAAAAGCATATAACCGGCATGTGAAATGCTTGAAAAAGCAAGCATTCTTTTAAAACTATGCTGATACAGGGCCGTAACATTACCTATAAACAAAGTCAATACCGAGATAACCAGCAGCGAAGGCATCCAGAAATCATGTAATGGTGCAAAACAAACCATGAACAATCGAAGAAATGCAGCAAAGCTAGCGGTTTTAACTACTGTGCTCATGAAGGCAGTAATCAGAGTTGGAGATCCCTCGTAAACATCAGGTGTCCAGAAATGAAAAGGAGCAGCTCCTATTTTAAAGCTTAGTCCAATGATCATCAACGTAACTCCACTATAAAAAAGAGGTGAAATACCCCCTGGGTTTGAGATGACATATTCTTTTATGGTACTCAAGTCAAAACTTGCGCTTGCTCCATACAAAAATGTTATACCAAGTAATAGAAATCCTGTTGAAAACGCACCCATCAAAAAATACTTTAATGCAGCTTCATTCGATTTAAAATCATGTTTTCTAATACCCGCAAGAATATATAAACTCACTGACATGATCTCTATGCCAATAAACAACATGGAAAGATTATGAAATGAAACCATAATCAGAATTCCAATCAATGCGAATAGTATAATGGTATAGTATTCTGCGACATGTTCACTGATATGCTCAAAATAATCTTTTGAAATAAGTAGAATAAGCATGGTTGAAACTATACAGATCGAAGTAAATGCTACTGCAAAATTATCAAACAGCATCATCCCGCTATAAATTGGCGCCGCACCCGAATTCCATTCTAGAATACTCAAAACCAAGGCAGCTCCCAAACCTAATAAGGTTACAGGTAGCAAAGCATTTTTTGCCTTATACAAGCCTAGGTAAAGTACCAAAATGGCTAAAACAGACAGGGTAATTAATGCGTTCATGCTTTTATTTAACTAAAATCTTTTGATTAACCTGTTCAAGCAGGTTGATAACTGCAGCCTCCGAAATATTCAGAATGGGCTGTGGGTACACTCCTATAAAAATAATAAGAACTGAAATAATCAGTAATACCGATTTCTCTGTCCCATCTAAATCTGTAAATACTGAAGTGTTGGTATTAACCTGACCAAACATTACTTTTTGATACATTCTGAGCATGTATACAGCTCCAAGGATAATGGTCAAACCAGCAATTGCAGCAAACCATATATTGTAATTATAAATTCCCATTAGCAAGAGGAACTCTCCAACAAAACCATTGGTCAAGGGTAATGCAACTGTGCCTAATAAAACAAGCAAAAAGGCAATAGCCAACATAGGAGCAGGCTTTGCTATGCCACCCATCAGGCTTAAGTCACGGGTATTCATTCTACGAATAATTATATCTGCAATAAAGAATATACCAACCACATTGATACCATGATTCAGCATCTGTATCATGGCTCCCTGTAAACCCTGAACATTCCAGGCAAAAATACCGGCAGAGATCAATCCTACGTGAGCAATTGAAGAATATGCAATCAATCGTTTAATATCATTTTGTGTAAATGCAATAATTGAAGCATAAATAACACCTATTACAGATAGGATTAGTGCTGTTTCACCCCAGGCCTGAAAGCCAAGTGGGGCAATAGGAATCAACCATCTTATCACACCATAAATACCCATTTTAAGCATTATACCAGCAAGAAGCATGGTGCCTGCTGTAGGAGCTTCTGTATAGGTATCAGGCTGCCAAGTATGAAATGGAAATACCGGCATTTTTATTGCAAAGGCTAAAAAGAAAGCCCAAAATATCCATCCCTGGGTAACTGAATCGAGCTCAAGTTTATAAAACTCTGAAATATCATAACTATTACCAGGAGTTTGCAAATGAAGATAAATGATAGCGATCAGCATCAATAAACTTCCGGCAATTGTATAAATAAAGAATTTAAGATTAGCCTTGATCCGATTTTCTCCGCCCCATAATGCACAGATAAAGTATACTGGAATCAGGGCTACTTCCCAGCCCACATAGAATAAAAAAGCATCAAGAGCTGTAAATACAATAAGCAAACCACTTTGCATAAAGAATATCAAAGCATAAAATGCCTGTTGATCCTTAACATCCTGTTTGAAGCTGGATAAAACTATAATTGGGATTAGAAGATTTGTCAATACTAACAAAACCATGCTTATTCCATCAACACCTGCTTTGAAATGAATTCCGAATTGAGGGATCCATGCCAGATCTACAAGGAACTGAGTGGTAGCATCGGGTGTAAAATTTAGATACAGATAAACAGTGATGAGTAGTGAAACTATAGAGAATGCACCAGCTATACCTCTCACGAGAGTTTTACCTGACGCAAGAATAATGAGTGCAGCAATTAGCGGAATAAATATTTGTACTAGTAAAATTTCCATTTATCTCGTTCTACTCTTAACTATTAAATTTTGTACATACTATAAAACAGTAATGCAAGTATCCCGGCTACCATCATAAAGATGTAAAAGCCAACCATACCTGTTTGAAGCAACCTAAAACTTTTACTGGCTTCAACTACCCCTTTTCCAAATCCGTTCACAATACCATCAATTCCAGCTTTATCTACTGTTTTATAGAAAAACCCTGATAAGGTATCCAATGGACGGGTGATGAAAGAATGATATACTTGGTCGATGTAAAATTTGTTGTAAGATAAACGGGCAAGCAAACCACGGTCTGTACGATCGTTGGCAGGAATATGCCCTTGCTTTACATATCGAACATAAGCATATAACATAGATAACAATGCAGCAGTAACTGAAAGTGCCATCAAAACATATTCAGTTGTATGATCAAGAGTTAAAGCACTTGTTTTGGATTTAGAAACTTCAAAAACTGGTGCAAGGAAATTTTCTAACCAATGACCGCCTCCCAATACTGCAGGAATTCCAATCAAGCCACCCAAGGCTGATAAAACTGCAAGAACAATCAGAGGAATAGTCATTGAAGCTGGTGATTCATGCAAATGATGCTCCTGATCGGTAGTTCCACGGAAACTGCCATTAAAAGTCAGGTACATCATACGAAACATATAGAATGATGTAAACATAGCTCCAATAACTGCGATCACCCAAAATACCTTATTGTGCTCATATACATGGGCTAAAATCTCATCTTTAGAGAAAAAACCAGAAAAAGGAGGAATTCCGGCTATAGCAATAGTACCTACCATCATGGTGAGGAAAGTAAGTGGTAATTTTTTTCTTAAACCACCCATATTTCTCATATCCTGTTCATTGCTCATTGCATGAATTACAGAACCTGCTCCCAAGAATAATAATGCTTTAAAAAATGCATGAGTGATTACATGGAAAAATGCTCCGGTATAAGCTCCAACGCCTAAACCTAAAAACATATAACCTAATTGTGAAACAGTTGAATAAGCCAATACTTTTTTAATGTCGGTTTGTGAAACTGCAATTGCTGCAGCCATCAATAGAGTAGCTAGACCGATAATGGAAACTACGGCTAAAGTTTCAGGTGCCAGGGTGAACAGAATATTAGATCTTGCAATCATATAAATACCTGCAGTTACCATGGTAGCTGCGTGGATCAATGCAGAAACTGGAGTTGGGCCAGCCATTGCATCAGGCAACCAGGTAAATAAAGGAATTTGAGCTGACTTACCTATTGCACCAACAAATAGCAGAGCAGTAATTAAAATTAACGTTGAATCACCTGAAGCTAGGTTAGCAGCTTGCGGGAATACATTGTCAAACTCCACACTATTGAAAGTTGTGAATATCAGGAATACCGCAATAAGGAAACCAAGGTCTCCAATTCGGTTCATTATAAATGCTTTCTTGGCTGCACTTGCATAGGAAGCATTGCTAAACCAGAATCCGATAAGCAGATAAGAGCATAAGCCCACACCTTCCCATCCTATGAACATCACTACATAATTGGATCCAAGCACTAACAGAAGCATGAAGAAAATAAACAGGTTTAGATATGAAAAGAATTTACCGAAACCTGCATCATGGTTCATGTAACCGGTAGAATATACGTGGATAAGAAATCCAATCCCAGTTACAATAAGCAACATTAAAGCGCTTAGAGGATCAATTAGAAAAGAAAATGGAATTTTAACAGTCCCGGCACTGATCCAATCGAAAATTGGAATAATAAATGATTTTGTTTCTGAAGAGTTGAGTTCAAGGAATATTCCTACACTGACTGCAAAAGAAGCCATAACAGAAAGACATCCAACAAAACCTACAACAGTTTTAGAAAGCATATTGCGACCTAATCCGTTAATGAGGAAACCTAACAGTGGGAATAGAGGAATTAACCAAACTAAATTTATCATTATTGTATGCTATATGTTTTAAGCAAAAGCAAAGGATCTTACCTTATTACCACTTTAATTTATTCAAAATATTTACATCGGTTGAATTTGTATTTCGGAAGATCATAACGATGATCGCCAAACCTACAGCAACTTCGGCTGCGGCCAAAGCCATAATAAAAAATACAAAAACCTGACCGGAAGGATCATTATGTTGAACAGAAAATGCCGTAAGCAATAAATTTACTGCATTAAGCATTAACTCTACAGACATGAAAATTACTATAGCATTTCTCCTGATCAATACTCCAATCACACCAATCGAAAATATGATGGTACATAGCAGGATATAATGATTTAAAGGTACGCCCTGAATAGCCTGAGTTATATTTTCCATTATTATGCCCGTTTAATTTCTTTTTTAGCCAATAAAACCGCTCCAACCATAGCTGAAAGCAATAGAATAGATGAAACCTCAAAAGGCAGTAGAAATTTGCTGAATAATACCTTGCCAAGGTTTTTGACTAAGCCAAGTTCCTGAGTTTGAAGTACCAAAGGTTCGGAGGCAGTCAAAACTCTGGCAGAACCAACCAGTGTTATTATTAGACACATTCCTGCAATAACTCCGATCATTTTAATCAGATTAGATTTTGATCCCATTGATCCCTCATTAAGATTTAAAAGCATGAGTACAAATAAGAATAAGACCATAATTGCCCCCATGTATACTATGAAATTCACTATTGCCAGAAATTGTGCATTCAATAAAATATAATGAATAGTGAACGTAAAAAATGTGACAATGAGATACAGAACACTATGCACCGGGTTCTTAGCAAAGATCACCAAGAGTGCAAAGAAAATGGACAGGAAAGCAACAAAATAAAATAGAAATATGCTCATTAATAAGGTAATTTAATCTTTAGCCCAAATCTGGGGCAAAGGTATAATTTCTGCCGAATTGTATACAGGATCTAGCTTGCCCAATTATAAATTTATACAGTCTTTAAGCTTTAAGAGGCTCTTCAACTAATTTGTCTTTACCGTAAATAAAATCCTTTCTTAAGTAATCTGCAGGAACAATAGGCCCATCCAGATAAATAGCTTCTTTGGGACAAGCCTCTTCGCATAGTCCACAAAAAATACAGCGAAGCATATTGATTTCATATACAGCCGCATACTTCTCTTCACGGTACAATTCCTCTTCACCTTTCTGGCGCTCAGCAGCGATCATTGTAATAGCTTCTGCAGGGCATGAAAGAGCACATAGTCCGCAAGCAGTACAACGTTCGCGTCCTTGTTCATCCCGTTTAAGAGAGTGCATTCCTCGCCAGTTCTCAGAAAATTCACGTTCAACTTCCGGATAGAAAATAGTTTCCTTCTTTTTGAACATATGTTTGAACGTAACTCCCATCCCCTGGAAAATTGCCGGGAGATATAAACGCTCCCAGAAATCCATTGGTTTCTGTTCTAATACTTTTTTCCTGTTACTTAATGGTTCCATAGACCCTAAATCCTCCTAAAAGGTTTTTTAATTTTATCAATCTGATTAGTAAAATATCAGAAGAATTAAAGTTTGTCAAAAATTGTAATCACAATTCCTGTTATAACAATATTTGCAATTGCCAAAGGAATCAACACTTTCCAGCCCAGATTCATAAGCTGATCATATCTAAAACGTGGAACTGTCCACCTTACCCACATGAAAAAGAATATAAATGCAAAGATTTTAACTAGCAATACTCCCATTCCAATCAAGGGGCCAAACAATGGACCAAGCAAACTATTCACCCAATCCATTCCTGGATAGTTGTAACCACCAAAATAAAGTGTTGACATTACAGCAGCAGCAAGGAACATGTTCAGATATTCAGCGAACATGAATGCTCCCATTTTAAATCCGGAATATTCAGTGTGATAGCCTCCAACTAGTTCTGTCTCACATTCAGGCAAATCAAAAGGTGTTCTATTTGTTTCAGCAAAAGAACAAACCAAGAAAATAATGAAACCCAATGGCTGATAAAATATATTCCAATTGATGCCATGCTGCTGCTCGGCAATCTCTTTCATACTCAAGGTATTGGTAGCCATCAAAAGTGCGATAATCGACAAACCCATCGGAATTTCATAACTGATACTTTGTGAAGCCGCTCTGATAGCCCCCATCAACGAAAATTTATTATTAGAAGCCCATCCACCGATCATAATGCCATATACTCCAAGGGAAACTACTCCAAAAATATAGAGTATTCCAACATTTACATCAGCTATCTGTAAACTAACCAGACGGTCAGCTATCTGTATACTTTCACCCCATGGAATTACTGCACTTCCAATTAAAGAAGTTAATAAGGCAAGCGAAGGTCCTAAAATAAAGAGTGCTTTGCTTGAGTCTGTAGGTATAATTTCTTCCTTGAAAAACATTTTTAATCCATCTGCTAATGGCTGAAACATACCTCCGGGACCAGCTCTGTTGGGGCCTACCCTATCTTGTAAATAACCGGCTATTTTCCGTTCAGCAAGTGTAGAATATGCTGCTACAGTTAAGCTGATCAAAAATATGACCGTTACCAAAACAAATTTTTCAATTATAAATGCTAGTTCCATTAAACCTTAGTTGCTCTGTCGAATTCAATTTTATTGGCTTCAATCAATAGTGGATTCTCTTTGATCACTGGTAAAAGAGTCATCTCATAATGATTAGAAGATATTACTGAAGTATGCGAAATATGACGTGGACCTTCAATTACCCAATCACTTGTATTTTTAGTGTCGAAGCGGCAGGTATTACATATAAAATCTTCAACTTCTCCATATTGATCTTTACGCCCTGTTACCCTTAATACCTCTTCACCTTTATACCAAAGTGTTACTTTGCCCTTACATTTTGGGCAATCACGATGAGCATCAACAGGTTTAGTAAACCATACTCTGTTTTTAAAGCGGAAAGTTTTGTCAGTTAAAGCACCCACGGGACAAACATCAATTACATTTCCTGAAAAATCATTTTCAATTGCTTTTTCAATATAAGTTGAAATTTCAGAAGCATCTCCACGGCCTAAAATGCCATGAACACGGTTATCCGTGATCTGATCTGCAACATAAACACATCTATAACACAAAATACAACGCGTCATATGTAATTGTATCTTGTCTCCAATATCTATTTTCTCGAAAGTGCGGCGATCAAATTCGTAGCGGGTATCAGCAACACCATGCTCATAAGAGAGATCCTGCAAATGACATTCACCAGCCTGATCACAAACCGGACAATCCAAAGGGTGATTAATCAAAAGTATTTCAACAACACCTTTGCGTGCTTCTATTACTTCTGCCGAAGTAATGTTCTGCACTTCCATTCCATCCATCACACCAGTTCTACAAGATGCGACCAGCTTAGGCATAGGGCGTGGATCCTTTTCAGAACCTTTACTCACTTTCACCAAACAGGTACGACACTTACCACCACTTCCCTCAAGTTTAGAATAATAGCACATAGCAGGCGGCACAATATCTCCACCGATCTGACGTGCAGCATTGAGAATACTTGTACCCGGTTCAACGTCAACTGTTATGCCGTCTATTGTTACTTTAACCTTATCGCTCATCGTTAAAGAATCATTTAATTTTGAATTGCCTCTTCCAGTTTTGGCAATGAATCAGCATAATTTGCCAAACCATAATTTTGCTCCATTGCTGTTTTTGAATTAGTAATATGCCATTCAAATTCATCTCTGAAATGACGGATCGCACTGGCAACAGGCCAGGCAGCAGCGTCACCCAAAGGACAAATCGTATTACCTTCAATTTTCTTAGAAACATCAACCAACAGGTCGATATCACTCAATTTACCATGCCCATTTTCTAAATTATGAAGAACTTTCTCCATCCATCCTGTACCCTCACGGCAAGGCGAACATTGTCCGCAACTTTCATGATGGTAAAAACGGGCAAAATTCCAGGTATTCCTTACAATACATTGGTCTTCGTCAAACGCTATAAATCCGCCTGATCCCAGCATTGAACCCGTTACAAAACCACCATCTGAAAGTGATTCATAACTCATTAAACGGGGCTGACCATTGATTGTTTTGAGGATCAGGTTAGCTGGCAAAATTGGAACAGATGAACCACCCGCCACTACTGCCTTCAATCTTTTTCCATTGGCTATACCACCACAATATTCTTCAGAATAGATAAACTCCTCAACAGGAAGACCAAGTTCTATTTCATACACACCTGGTTTATTGAGATTGCCAGAAGCAGAAATTAGTTTTGTGCCTGTGCTTCTGCCGATACCTAGTTTAGAATATTCTTCACCACCATCATTAATGATTGGAACAACAGCTGCAATAGTTTCAACATTATTTACAACTGTAGGGCATGCCCATACACCTGAAATTGCCGGAAAAGGAGGTTTGATCCGCGGGTTTCCACGCTTACCTTCAAGTGATTCAATTAGTGCAGTTTCTTCACCACATATATAGGCCCCACCACCCGGCTGAACATACAATTCAAGGTCATATCCTGATCCAAGTATATTTTTGCCCAAAAATCCGGCATTTTTAGCTTCAGCAATTGCTCGCTCCAATATCCTGATCTGAGGCATCATTTCGCCACGAACATAGATATAAGATGTTTTTGCGCCAAGAGCAAAACTTGAAACGATCATTCCCTCAATTAAAAGATGGGGAATATGAGTCATGAGGTAACGATCTTTAAATGTACCCGGTTCAGATTCATCTGCGTTACAAACCAGATATCGCTCTATGCCTTCAGGCTTTGCCAAGAAACTCCACTTCATTCCGGTAGGAAAACCAGCGCCTCCACGTCCACGTAATCCGGATGTTTTAACCTCTTCAACCACCGTATCTGGTGTCATGGTCTTCAACGCTTTTTCTACTGCACGGTATCCTCCATGCTGACGATACACATCGAAAGTATGAATTCCTGGTACATTAATATTCTCTAATAATATCTTGCGAGCCATTCTCTTATAGATGTGAGATGTGAGATAGGAGATGTGAGACGTAAGATTGAATTAAGTTCCAAACTGCTGTCAATCATCTATTTTCTCATCTCTTATTTTTTAAATTTTCTATCAATTTATCAACACTCTCCTCTGTTAGATTCTCATAAAAAGTGTATTCAGGTCCGATCTGTAATACAGGAGCCATACCACAGGCTGCTAAACATTCTACACCTCTCCAACTAAAATTACCATCTGCGGTAATTTCACCTTCTTTCACGCCCAATGTGTTTTCAATATGATGCATGATTTTTTCTGCACCTACAAGGCAACATGGACCTGTACGGCATACCTCAAGTACAAATTTTCCCTGAGGACGCAGAAAGAACATGGTATAAAATGTTGCTACTTCATACACCTCAATGGCTTGGATTTGAAGAAAAGCAGCAATTTTATCCATTGCTTCAGGACTAATCCAGCCGTATTCAGCTTGTACAAGATGTAATATGGACAATAATGCCGATTTTTGCTTTCCTTTAGGATAGCGCGTTACGATTTCTTCAAACTTGCTAATCAAGTCTGCTGAAAATTCAATTTCTTTATGTTCAGTTACACTAAGCATCTAATTCTCCTGCAATTACGTTCAAGCTACTCATATTGATAATGGCATCAGATAATAACATGCCTGCACTCATTGGTGCATACATTTGGTAATTAATAAAACTTGGTCTTCTGAAGTGCAAACGATAAGGCGACCTACCTCCATCATTCACCAAATAAAAACCTAATTCCCCATTTCCACCTTCAACGGCATGATAAACTTCAGTTTTTGGGGTTTCGATCTCACCCATTACAATTTTGAAATGGTAGATCAATGCTTCCATATTATTATAAACTTCTTCTTTTGGAGGGAGGTAAAACTCAGGAACATTGGCATGGAAAATACCTTTTGGTTCTTTCTCAATCTTTTGAAGTGCTTGTTCAATGATTCTTAAGCTCTGCCACATTTCCTCGTTACGAACAATGTATCGATCATAAACATCGCCGCTTGTTCCAACCGGGATCTCAAAATCAAAATCCTGATAAGACGAATAAGGTTCATTGACACGAACATCGTAATCTACCCCGGTGGCGCGTAAAATAGGTCCGCTCCAGCTATAATTAAGCGCTGTTTCAGGATCAACAGGAGCAACACCTGAGGTACGTTCAATAAAGATTCGGTTACGATTAAATAACACCTCAAACTCTTTGAGTATAGGAGGGAATTTTATCAAAAAGTTCTTGATCTTGGCAAAGGCTATATCATTAAAATCGCGTTCAAAACCCCCTATACGACCAATATTAGTAGTTAAACGAGCACCACATATTTCCTCATAGATCTCATAAATATGTTCTCTTTCTTCCATTAAGTAAAGAAAACCGGTAAATGCTCCTGTATCTACCCCTAAAATTCCATTACAGATCAGGTGATCTGAAATGCGGGCAAGCTCCATGACAATTACTCTTAGATAATCAACTCTTTTGGGAGTTTCAATACCAAGTAGCTTTTCAACAGTCATATGCCAACCCATATTATTAATTGGTGATGAACAATAGTTCATTCGATCTGTTAAAGGAGTAATTTGATAAAAGGGGCGATGCTCTGCAATTTTTTCAAATGCACGATGTATATAACCGATCGTTGAAACACCACTTACTATTCTCTCTCCGTCCATTTCCAAAACATTCTGGAAAACACCATGTGTTGCCGGATGTGTAGGACCAAGGTTTAACGTGATCGTTTCTTTTTGAGGGTCGTTATCTGTAAAAACGGGGTGATTCGTCATCTTCCAAAGAAATAATCCTTTTTATCAACACGATTTGGGTCTTCAAGCGGATGCTCTCTTCGCATCGGAAAAACAGTCATATCGTCAACATTTAATATTCTTAACAGGTTAGGGTGTCCGTCGAAAATGATCCCAAAAAAATCGAAAGTCTCGCGTTCCATCCAATTTGCGCCTTCCCATAGTGAAGTTGCAGTTGGAATATGTGGAGCCTTTATATCCAAAAAAACCTTTATTCTGACACGAACATTATTTGACAGGCTATGAAGGTGATAAATCACACCCATAGAAAGTTCCTGCTCCGGAAAATGAATTCCAGTAATATCGGTCAAGTAATTAAATTTAAGTTCTTTATCCTCTTTTAGAGATCGTAAAACTTCGCTGATATGATCAACCGAAGTTTCAAATGTCAATAAACCAAAAGGCTCATTAGGAACAGAAATTCTATCTCCGAACTTTAAAGTTAAACTTTGTATTACTTGCTGGTTACTTATTTTGCCCATTACTGGATTCCGTATCTGCCTAATAATTCTTTATATTCTTGTGATTCTCTCCTGCGAAGGGATTCATGCTTAACCAGTTCCTGTATCTTATTAAAGCCATCAATGATTGCTTCGGGTCTTGGAGGACAACCTGGTACATAAACATCAACCGGAATGATTTCATCAATACCCTGCATAACAGAATAGGTATCAAATATACCACCGCTACTTGCACATGCTCCTACAGCTATTACCCAACGAGGCTCTGCCATTTGAAGATAAACCTGCTTTAAAACAGGTCCCATTTTCTTTGCTATGGTACCCATCACCATCAGTAAATCTGCCTGGCGTGGCGAAAAACTTGGTCTTTCTGATCCAAAACGAGCAAAATCATAGTGTGAACCCATGGTAGCCATGAACTCAATACCACAACAAGAAGTAGCAAATGGCAATGGCCACAAGGAGTGTGACCTTGCAAGCCCAACCACCTTTTCCATTGATGTTGCAAAGAAACCCGATCCCTCAATACCCGGAGGTGCTTCAACTATTTTTACTTCACTCATAATTTTTCAAACAAAAAAGCTCAGTTCAGACAAGTCTAAAATGAGCCCAAATTTAAGAAATTTAACGTTTTCAATTATTTAGAACCATTATTTAGAACCAGTCTAAGTGTTACTCCCAATCCAGTGCCTTCTTTTTTATGATATATACGAATCCAAGTAGAAGAGTTCCCATAAATATAAACATCTCAATCAGGCCATTTACTCCAAATTCTCTGAAGTTTACAGCCCATGGATACATAAAAATTACCTCTATATCAAAAAGGACAAATAATATTGCGACTAAAAAATATTTAATTGAAAATGGTTGTCGAGCATTACCTACTGATTTAATTCCAGATTCGAATGCAACCAGCTTATCAGATGTTTTGCGTTTTGGGCCAACTAAATGAGTAATAGTCATAGTAAGAACTACAAACCCCAAGGCCACAATAATTTGAAATATAATTGGCAGATAATTCAGTGATGTACTTTGTGCTTCCATTTTCAAAAATTACGATGCAAATATAAACAAAAAAAGCCCCTAAACAATGTTCAGGGGCTTCTCTTTACATAAATATTTTACCGCTATTTAATGCTATTAATGGCTGCAATAGCCTGGGTAGCCGTTGCATTTGTAGGATCAAGGATAATTACTTTATCAAAATATTCTTTAGCCTCTGCCGTATTTAATTCTTTTCTAGCTGCTACAGATCCAAGATAGTTATAGGCTTCAATCAAACCTACACTACTTTTTGCGGCAAGTTCTGGTTTATCTACAGTAATTAACTTAACATAGGCCTCATAAAAAGGAACTGCCAAACCCTGACTGTCATTTTCATCATCCATCAAGCGATTGATTCTTCCTCTGTATTGCCATCCTGCCTGGGTAGTTGGAGAACGCTTTACAAGAAAACTAAAAGCAGTATCAGCCTTCACTAACAAGTCTTTAGTAGGATTGAGGGTTGCAGCTTTTTGTCCACCATAGGTAAAATAGTATGACATTCCTAAATAGTAGTAATCAAGAAGAGCTCTTTCTGGATTCTTGATTGCAATTTCATAAGCCTGAGCAGATTCAACATATTTTTTCCCTTTGTATAAAGCCTGACCAATCTCACTCATAACAACAGCATTCGTAGAATCCAGATCTACTGCTTTGTTAATATTTGCCAAACCTTCTACAAACATGCTTGTATCTTTCATTTGAGCTCTACCCAAATACAAATAATCTTGAGAGATCAAACGGGTGGGTTCAACCTTTGATATAAAATCCTTTAAAGCCTGAGAACTTGCCATGAAATTACCATTCTCAAAGGCAGAATAAGCCAAATAACGTAATACCCTTGGGTTCACTTTGTCTAACTTAGCCATTTCATTAGCCTCAGCTTCAAGGGCTTTAAAGTCTTTTGTAAGGTATAAAAAGTCAGCATGACGTAAACGAGAATCTAATGATCGGTCAGTTAGATCCATATATTTTTCGTAAGACTGCAATGCTTGTTTAATACGATTTCCATATTCTTTTTGTGAAGTCCATGCCCATTGATAATATGACTCGGCCAATTCACGGTATGCAGGACCATAAGTTGGATCTAATGCAATTACACTATTAAACTCCTCTATAGCCTCCGGAAATGCTTTTGACAACTTATTGATCTTACCTAATTCAACTTTTGATCTTAAGAATGTTTTATCGAGTTCAAAAGCAGTTCTATAGGCGCTGAAAGCTTCACTATTTTTCATTTCTGAACGATAAGCATCACCCATTACCAAAAACAGTTGAGCATCTTTTTCGCTTAGTAGTTTTGATTTATTAAGATGAACCAATCCTTCAGCGATCTTTGGCACAGGAGCATTTACATACGCTCTGCCAATATATAATTCGGTAACATAATCTTTCTTTTTGGTCAGTGAAATTGCCTTGTCAAAATTTACTGCAGGATTCCCTTTTTTAGCAAGTTCAAGTGCACCTAATCCAACATAATTCAAAGGAAATTCTGCATTTGCAGTGATCCCTTTATTAAAAGCTGTTTTGGCAGAATCGATATAATCAGGCCTGATATA
>Ga0208960_1000289_pt1 | contig 28706 bp, 26 predicted proteins | sample GreLakmeON33MSRF_FD_187703 | JGI IMG/M metagenome (GOLD analysis project Ga0208960, IMG submission 187703) | Freshwater lentic microbial communities from great Laurentian Lakes, MI, USA - Great Lakes metaG ON33MSRF (SPAdes) | ecosystem: Environmental > Aquatic > Freshwater > Lake | place: Great... | reverse complement strand
TTGCGCCCCGCGCTCGTCCGCGCCGCTTGGACCGCCGACTCCGCGCGTCACCAACCCCATCTGCTCGCCGCCGCCGCGAGCGCCGAGGCGAAGTTCAAACTCGCCCAAGCCGAAGCCGACTTGGCGAAGGCCGAGTTGGAAACCATTTCGCCCGTGAGCGAGCCGAAGAAGAAGAAGGAGCCGGACGCCGAGAAGAAGTTGAAGACTGCCCAAGACGCGCTGGCCAAGGCGCAGAAGGCGATTGCCGCCCCCGGCACGAACTACACCTCGCTCCGCGCGACGCTCAAAGCTTTCGAGGGCCCGGACGAGACCGAAGCCCACCGCCAGTTGCCGTATCCCACGACGAGCACGGGCCGCCGCCTCGCGTTCGCCAACTGGCTCGCCGACCGCCAGAACCCGCTCACCGCGCGCGTGCTCGTGAACCACGTTTGGACCCGTCACTTCGGCCAACCGCTGGTCGCGAACGTCACGGACTTCGGTCGCCGCGCCGCGAAGCCGCTGCACGCCGACCTCCTCGACTGGCTCGCCGTGGACTTCATGGAGCACGGCTGGAGTCTGAAGCATTTGCACCGGAGGATGGTGTTGTCGGAGGCGTATGGGATGAGGAGTTCGAGTGGAGTTGAAGGGTCGAAGAGTGGAAGAGTTGAAGAGGCTCGTGCGGCGAACACCGTCGCCCCTGCCTACCCTTCAACGCTTCAACGCTTCAACGCTTCAACCCCTCTCCCCCTCCATCTCTCCCACTCTCTCGACCCTGAGAACAAGTTCTACTGGCGCATGAACTCCCAACGCATGGACGCCAACGTCCTCCGCGACAGCCTGCTCCACCTCGCCGGCACGCTGGACCTCCAGCTCGGCGGCCCGACGATTGACCCGAAGCGCGAGGACACGCTGCGCCGCAGCTTCTACTTCACGCAGTCGCCGGAGGATTTGAACAAGTTCTTGGAGATGTTCGACAACGCGAACACGAAGGAGTGCTACCGCCGCGACGAGAGCATCCTGCCGCAGCAGGCGCTCGCGCTGGCGAACAGCCGGCTCGCGTCCACCGCCGCCGCGAAGGTCGCCGAGCGCCTCGTGCAGGCCGCCGCGAGTGCCTCCGACGACGCCTTCATCCGCACCACCTTCACCACCCTCCTCGCCACCGCTCCCACGCCCGCCGAGCACGCCCTCTGCGCCGAGAGCCTTGCCCAGTTCCTCACCGCCGCGAAGGAGCGCAAGTCCGCCCAGCCTGAAGCCAAAGCCCGCGCCGCGTTCGTTCACGCGCTCTTGAATCACAACGACTTCATCACGATTCGGTAGAACTACCGCAGAATCCCCGTTGACGGGGTAACGTCGAAGCGAGACTTTCCGGGCATGAAGACCAAAGCGAATAAGCCAGCCGCCACCGAGCAAGCGTGGCCAACTTTGGGCACCAAGGTCGCACGAGAAACTCGTCGCAAGATGAGCAACCTTACCGACGAGCAGCGGGACGAGTATTTCCGGCAGGGAATGGTTTTGGCTTATGGAGGCGAACTCAAAGAAGCTGGCGCTGGACACAAACGTGGTGCTTGACCTCGCGTCGGGCAGCGACGCAGTCCACGACTTCCGCGAAACCTTTCAGCGGCGTGGTTATGCGCTGTTCCTGCCGCCGACGGTGATTGAGGAGTTGGCTTACCAGCGTTTGGAGGAAGCGGTGGCCAAGGCTGCTTTGGCCGCACGGGCACTGGCCAGCCTCCGCATTTGGAAGCTAGTCCCGCTGCCCCCAAGTTCACTCGGCAGGGCAATCGCTCGACAGTTTGCGCGCAGGCTCATTGAAAAGCGGCTCCTGGCCTCCGAGGAGGTCCATGACGGCATGATTCTGGCAGAAACTTCAGCCGCAGGGATTCCGGTGCTCGTCTCTGCAGACAACCACCTGCTGGGCATTGACGAACTGGCTCTCCACCTCGCTTGCAACGAAGCGGATCTCGACCGTGTCGTGGTAATGCACCCGCGCAATATGCTGAGGGCATTGCGATGACCATCGCCATGAAGGCCTTCCCCACCCGCCGATCCTTCCTCACCCGCTCCGGCCTGGGCTTCGGCGGCCTCGCGCTGGGCACGATGCTCGCGCGCGATGGCTTCGGACTGGAGAGCAGTTGGCGGCCGCCCACGGGCTTGCCGCACTTCCCGGCGCGGGCGAAGTCGGTCATCTGGATTTTCCTGCGCGGCGGCTTGAGCCACATGGAGAGCTTCGACCCCAAGCCCGCGCTCACCCAATACGCCGGCAAGACCTTCGACGAAACGCCGTTCAAAGGCGTGAACGACCCGGAGAAGCGCAAGCGCGTGCGCGTGGTCGTGGTGAACGATGCCAACGGCCAGCAGCGGAACAAGGTTTACCCGCTGCAAGTCGGCTTCGCGCCCGGCGGCAAGAGCGGCATCGAGGTGAGCGACTGGTTTCCCCACCTCCGTGCCAGCGTGGACGACCTCGCCATCGTGCGCTCGATGTGGACCACCGATGACAACCACGGCGCGCAAATCCAATTTCATTCAGGTCGCCACATGCTCGACGTGCAGGAGCCGACCGTCGGCGCGTGGGTGAACTACGGCCTTGGTTCGCTCAACGAAAATCTCCCGCAGTTCATCAACATGGGCCCGCGCTTTTTCGACAAGCGTGACGGCCGTTACCTCGGTCCCGCCTACGACGCCGTGCCGCTCGTCATCGACCCGCGCGAGCCGCTGGCCTACGCGCGGCCCGAGGGCGATGTCAGCGCGGCGGAGCAACAGATTCAGTTCGACCTCGTCGGCAAGTTGAACCGCCTGAAAGCCACGCAATACCCGGGCGACCAAGCCCTCGACGCGCGCATCAAGAGCTACGAGCTCGCCTACCGCATGCAGATGGCCGTGCCCGAGGCCGTGAGTTTCGACAGCGAGACGGCGGAGACGAAGCAGCTCTACGGGCTGGAGCAAGCCGAGACGAAGGCGTTCGGGATGCAACTCCTCGCCGCGCGACGTTTCGTCGAGCGCGGTGTGCGCTTCATCCAAATCCAGCACGGCGACGGCGCGGCGGGCGCGTGGGACGCGCACAGCGGGTTGAAGGCGAACCACTCGAAGCTCTCTGCGCAAGTGGACAAGCCCACCGCCGGTCTCCTGCAAGACTTGAAACGTCGCGGCCTGCTGGATGAAACCATCGTCGTCTTCGCCACCGAGTTTGGCCGCACGCCCGGCTCGCAGGGCGCGGACGGGCGCGATCATCACCCTTACGGCTTCAGCGTCTGGCTCGCCGGTGGCGGCATCAAGGGAGGCGTGGTCCACGGCGCGACGGACGAGCTGGGCTTTCACGCGGTCGAGGACGCCCACTACGTCACCGACCTCCACGCCACGCTCCTCCACCAACTCGGCGTGAACGGCCGCAAGCTGGAAGTTCCCGACCGCAAGCGCCTGGATTTGGATCACGGCGAGGTCATCAAGGGGATTTTGGGGTAGCCGCCGAGGTGAGGAGGCGGACTCGCGAGTTGAAAGTTGAAAGCCGGAATCCGCCTCCTTACCTCGGTGGCTACGCGGTTTGTTCGGCAAATGGAGCTTGGAGCAGTCGTCGCCGCGTCGCTATCCTGCGGCCATGAAAGCCTTGGCTGCCGCGCCATTTCGTATTCCGCCTTCCGCCTTCCGCGTCCCCGTTGTTCCCACCGTGGACCAGATCATGGCCGAGGAACGCGCCGGCAGCTTCGCCAAGCGCAGCCTCAAGACCAGCGCCAAGCTCGCCGGCCTCAAGCTCGCCGTCAGCATGATGGACCTCACCACGCTCGAAGGCAAAGACACGCCCGGCAAAGTCGCCTTCCTCTGTCGCAAAGCCCTCGCCCCCGCCGAGCCGCGCTTCGCCGTCCCGCCCTGCGCCGCCGTCTGCGTGTATCCGAACATGGTCCGTCACGCGCGCCAGTTCCTCGGCGCGGACTCGCCCGTGAAGGTCGCCTCCGTCGCCACCGGCTTTCCCAGCGGGCAATATCCGTTGCCCACGAAGCTCGGCGAGGTGCGGCGGGCGGTGGCGGATGGCGCGGACGAGATTGACATGGTCATTGACCGCTGCGCCTTCCTCACGGGCGACCACGCCAAGGTCCACGACGAAATCGCCGCGACCAAGGCCGCCTGCGGCCCCGCGCACCTGAAAGTCATCTTCGAGACCGGCGAACTCGTCACCTACGACAACGTCCGCCTCGCCAGCCAGCTTGCGATGGAGGCCGGCGCGGACTTCATCAAGACCAGCACCGGCAAGGTCGCGCCCGCCGCCACCATGCCCGTCACGCTCGTCATGCTGGAGGCCATCCGCGACCACTTCTTTGCCACGGGCGTGCGCATCGGCATGAAGCCCGCCGGGGGCATCCGCACCAGCAAGCAAGCGCTGGCCTACCTCGTGATGGTGAAGGAAACCCTCGGCGACGACTGGCTCACGCCCGACCTCTTCCGCTTCGGGGCCAGCACGCTCGTCAACGACGTGCTGATGCAAATCGCGAAGCTGGCGGAAGGGCGCTATCAGGGGCCGGACTACTTCTCACAGCCGTGAGCTGGCCGTGCCGGGCCGCGCGGGGAGCGGCCTAACGACCCAAGCTCAGCGACCCGGCGCGCGGGACACGTGGATTGCAACCAGAGCGCGGGGGCCGGGTTAGATGCGCATGGTTAGGCCACATCATCGTTATACTCACATCCCACTCAAATCAAACGTCAACAAAACATAGCCGACAAAGGCCAGCCATAACCCTGACAACATGCTGGCAACAACTGCCAGCCACCGAGTCCAGTCAAACCGAATCCCTTTCGTGCTCCAAAGAAAAGCTGCTGCTGCTGAGAAACACAGGACAGTCGCAACGAACTGCTTGATGTGAAAGAAGGACTGCGGCCAGCCCAAGCGCTCTACAAGCAATATGGCGGGCGCACAAGCCAGTGCATAGCTGCCTGCGACGATAAACAAATACTTGGATGGTGCTGTAATACTCACAACGCTCGAAGTGGCCTAACGACCCAAGCTCAGCGACCCGGCCCACGAGGGCGTTCGATTGCAACCTGGACGCGATGGCTGAATTCGCTGCAGCGCATGGTTAGGCGACTCGTTCGACTGGAGATGACCTCCATACAAGGGATACGCAGTGGCCATATGCCGAAACTTACCGCGCAGGTCTAGTTTGGATTGGCGGGGCGACGAAGAATGGCAAGAAAGTATTCGGTTCGTCCCCACTTGAAACCAGTTACGGGGCAGAACGAAACCAACTCCCAACCATCACGGGCGTCCATGTCGAGTTCGCGAGTAACCTGCGAACGGTCAAAATGCTGGATGCCGAAGAACCCGTAAGTGACACGGAACTCCTTGGTCTTGTGAACGTATTGCGTGCTTTCAGTGGTTGTCATGGTTGTATCGTGTTGATGAGTCATCCCTACTCACGTTTCTTAGTGCGCGTAGAATCGCCTAACATTGTTATTGAGCGACAGTTTGGTCGTTCATCAGGTCGAGAAGGTAAGAGGCTAGGCGGCGGAGGTTGGCTTGTCTAGCAAGGCTCTTGTCAACGTCCGGCCGGGATTATTGAACCGGGCAAAGCAAACCGCGACGCCATGCCGGGTTAGATGCAGCGCATGGTTAGGCCGCTCCTGCTCCAGCTCTCTAAATGAATGTCGGAATAGAACCATGTGCTGCAAGCTCGCGTCCGAACTCGGTGCTCATGTATCCAGCCTCTGGCAGCGTGCCGACCCGCCCGAGGTCAAGACGGTCGGCATCCCAGCAAGTGCCAATCGTCGGCTGGTCGCTCAACTGAACATTTGTGTGCCATGTGCAAGCGTAATGGAGAAGCTCGAAATGTTCGTCACTGATGTCGAACAGCACGCCCCGAAGACTCGCGGCGTAGGCCGCTCCCCGTGACCCGTGTGTGTCATCCCAACCCTCATGCTCTCGGCGAGAATCGTGGAACACGGCGAACAAGCGGACAACCTCCTCGACTGCTCCGCTGCGCGTGGCCAGAAGCAAACCGTTGCGCTCGACTCGACGCCAGTGTGACGGCCCGTGGATCGAGTCGCGGTCGCACTGAAACTCGCGAGTGACGTGCCCCCAGATGCGTTGCCAGTTGGTGCTCATGCAAGGGGCATGGTCGAGCGGCCTAACATTGTTATTGAGCGACAGCTTGGTCGTTCATCAGGTGCACAGGGTAGGAGGCTAGGCGGCGGAGGTTGGCTTGTCTAGCAAGGCTCTTGTCAACGTCCGGCCGGGATTATTGAACCGGGCAAAGCAACCCGGACTGCCCCGCCTGCGCCCTCGGAGAAGTTCCCTCCGAAGCCCTGTCTCCTGCCTCTCCCATCCTCGGAGGAGGGGAGAGGGTTGGGGTGAGGAGTTGCGTGCGTCGGCGTGGGCGGCCGCACCCCTCATCCGGCCTGCGGCCACCTTCTGCCCTCCTCCGTGGAAGGGAGAAGGCGTGCTACGGGGCATTTGGTTGCCATTCCACCGCCCCCTCTCACTTTCACGCTTTTACTTCGCCGCTGTCTTCTGCGGCTCGGGGGTCGGGGCCTTGGGCGGCTCGAACGTGATGATGCTGGTGCCGGTGGTGCCATTCCAGAGGCGGAGGATGCCGTCCTGGCCGCCGGCGATGATGACCTTGCCGTCGGGCGTGGCCGCGCCGGCATACATGTAGTCGGTCGCGCCAGCGAAGGTGCGGGCGTCGCCGCCGGCTTCGTTGATGAGGCGGACCTTGCCGTCGCCGCCGGTGGCGAGGAACTGGTCGCCCACGCCGACGTGGGCGATGGAGGTGGCTTCCTTGCTGAAGCCCGCGACGGTGCGGACGACCTCGCCGGTGACGAGGCTCCAGACTTTCACCGCGTTGTCCGCGCCCGCGCTGGCCACGATGCGGCCGTCGCGCTTGAGTGCGACGCCGAGGACTTGGTGGGTGTGGCCCTCGAAAGATTTCATGAGCTTGGTGTCCGCCACGGTCCAGACCTTCACGAAGCGGTCGGCCGCGCCGCTGACGAGGAGCTTGCCGTCGCCGGAGAAGTCCACGCTCTGCACGGTGTCGCTGTGGGCGTTCTTGAACTCCTGCACGAGCGCGCCAGTCGCGGCGTCCCACTGCTTCAATTCGCCGCTGCGGGAGGGCTCGCCGCTGCCGGTGACGAGGGTCTTGCCGTCGGGGCTGAAGGCGAGGGTGTTCACGCGGCCCAAGAGGGGCGAGGCGGCGGTGGCGGAGCCGATGGTGCGAACCAACTTCCATTCCGGCTGCGTGTCCCACGCGATGACCTTGCCGTCGCTGCCGGCGGAAATCGCCGCGCTGCCCGCGAAGGCCACGGCCTTCACCGCGCCGGTGTGGCCTTTGAAATTCTCCACGCCGCTGCCGTCCGCCGCGCTCCAGGTGCGAACGATGCCGTCTTCGCCCGCCGTGACGAGGGTCTTGCCGTCCGCTGAGAAGGCCACGGCGCGAATCATCTTCTCATCGGCGGTCTGCGCCTTCTTCACGTCGGCCACGGTGGTCTCGACTTTCTTCTGGGCGGTCTCGGCGTCGGCGATGGCGGTCTTGGTCTTGGCCACGTCGTCAATGGACCGCTTGGCGTCGGTAGCGGCGCGCTTGGCGGCGTCCTCGGCGTCGGTGTATTTGCGGACCTCGGCGGTGGCGTCGGTGAACTTCTTGTTGTCGGCGGTGAACTTGTCGGTGGCTTCCTTGAGCTTCGCGTTCAAGTCGGTGAGCGTCTTGTCAGCGGCGACCTTCGCGTCGGTGGCGGTCTTGGCTTTCGCGGCGGCTTCGGTGGAAGTCTTCTCAGCGGCGGGCTTGCCGGCGGCGTCGGCCTTGGCGAGGGCGGCGGCGGCGGTCTTCGCGAGGGCGTCGGCGTCGGTGACGGCTTTGTCGGTGGCGTCTTTGGCGTCGGCGGCTTTCTTCTGCGGGGCCTCGGCTTCCATCTTGGCCTTCTCGGCGGCGACTTTCGCCGTGGTGGCCTCGGCGAGCTTCTTGACGTTCTCGGGCTGCGTCTTCTCTAGTTTCACGCGCTCTTCCTCGGCCTTCTTCGAGGCTTCGTCGGCTTTCTTCTGTTCGTCCTCGGCCTTCTTCTGCGCGGCCTTCTGGTAAGTCACTTCGTTGTTGGCGAAGGTCAGGTCGCGGCCTTGGGCGGCGGCGCGGTCGGACACGTAGCGGTCGCCGCGAAGCTCGCCGAGCGCCTTGCCATCGGCGGCGTTCCAGAGCTTCGCGTAAGTGTTCGTCGTGCCGAGGCTGGCCAGGGTTTTGCCATCGGGACTGACGGCCAGGGCGGCGACGGGGCTGCCGTGGGCGAGCGTGCGGACGGCGCTGCCGTTGTCGGCGGTGAGCACGCGCACGACGCCGTCGGGGCCGGTGGCGAGGAGTTGCGCGGGCGGGAGCGCGGCGAGCAGGGTGATGGGGCCGGTGCCAGCGATGACGGGGCCGGGTTCGGCTTTGCCGCCGGCGGCTTCGGGGAGTTTCCAAGTGAGGATGTTTTTGTCGCCGTGAGCGGTGGCGATGCGTTTGCCATCGGGGAGCATCGCGACGGAGACGATGTCATTGGTCGCGGTGACTTCGGCGAAGAGCGCGCCGTCGGCGAGGGTCCAGACACGGGCGGTTTTGTCCGCGCCGGAGACGAGGCGGGCGGAGTTGGTGGCGAAGGACAGGGACTTCACCGGGCTGGTGTGGCCGGCGAGCGTCTTGCCGGGCGTGAGGGCGGGGAGGCTCCAGAGCTTGATGTCGTTGCCGCTGGCGGCGGCGAGCCACTTGCCGTCGGGGCTGGTGGCGAGGAGTTCCGCTGCGCCGGGGAGGGTTTGCTTTTGCACGTTCACGGGGCGTTGCCAGAGCTTCACCTCGCGGTAGCTGCCGGAGGCGAGGGTGTTGCCGTCGGGGCTGAAGGCGAGCGCGTAGGTCATGTCGCGGTGGGCGACGCCGGGACGCGCGTAGGTCTTGTCCGCGAGCAGGGCGGGGTCGGTGAGGCGGCCGATGGGCGAGGCCGTGGGGACGTGGAAGAGATGAATCTGATTCGCGCGACCGGCGGCGGCGAACTGGCCGTCATCCGTGAGGGCGACGGCGTAGATGGGATTGAGGCCCTCGGGCAAGGGCTGCCAGACGATGGGACCGCCGCCCTTCACCTCGCCCGTGGCACCTTGGTCAATCCACAGCTTGAGCAGCGCGAGTTCGTCGGGGTTGAGGTTCTTCGCGCCAGCCTTGTTGCCGGAGGGCGGCATGCTGGGCTTGCCTATGTGGGCGGCGAGGCGGAAGAGGGAGCTGCTCTCGGCCTTCTTGGGCTGGACGATTTTGCCGGTGTCGCCACCCTTGGCGATGGTCTGGGGCGTCTCGAGGTTCACGCCGTCCTCGCCCTTCTGCGAGTTGTGGCAGGAGAGACAATTGCGGCGGAGGATGGGGAGGAGTTCCTTCTCGAAGTCCACCTTGGAGGAGCGCTTGGACTTGGCGACGGGCAGGGGGCCCTTCTTGGTATCTTCCTTCACCGGCTCGACGGCGGAGACGAGGAAGGGGGTGGTGAGCAGGGCGGCGGTGAGGAGTGACCGGGCGCGAGGCGATTGAAATGAGTGCATAACAGTTTTGGTTGCGGAAGGCAGACGGGAGGTGAGCAGGGAGTGTTCAGGAAGATTCGGGTTGGTCTGGGCTCGGTGGCCATCGTCTGCTGCGCCGCGTAAAATTAGTTCGCCACAGCGTGCGGTTTTGACGCATAGTGCCCAGCTCTATGTCGTTTAACGCACTGAATCTCGACCCCAACATCCTCCGCGCCATCGCGGACGCCGGCTACACCGAGCCGACGCCCATCCAGACGCAGGCCATTCCACACATTCTCGCGGGGCATGACATGATCGGCATCGCCCAGACGGGCACGGGCAAGACGGCCGCTTTCACGCTGCCGATCCTGACCAAGCTCGCGGCGACCGCCGGTCAGGGGCGCGGCACGCGCGTGCTCGTCCTCGCGCCGACGCGCGAGCTGGTGGTGCAAATCGAGGAGAACGTCCGCGCCTATGGCAAACACCTGTCGCTCAAGATGGCGACGGTCTTCGGCGGCGTGGGCGAGAATTCCCAAATTAAGGCGCTCCAGTCAGGACTCGACATCATTGTCGCCACTCCGGGGCGGCTGATGGACCTGATGGATCGGCGTTACGCGGATTTCTCCCGGCTGCAATTCCTCGTGCTCGATGAGGCCGACCGCATGCTGGACATGGGTTTTCTCCCGTCCATCCGCACGATCGTCCGCTCCCTCCCGAAGCAGCGGCAGACGTTGCTCTTCTCCGCCACGCTGTCGCGCGAGATCGAAGGGCTGACGCATGAGTTCCAGCACGCGCCCAAGTTGGTGCAGATCGGCCGTCGCTCGAACCCCGCCGAGACCGTCACGCAGTGGGCGTATGAAGTGCCGCGCTCGCGGAAGGTCGCGCTGCTGGGGCATCTGCTCAAGGAGCCGACCATGAACATGGTGCTCATCTTCGTGCGCATGAAGCACTCCGCTGACCGCCTCGCCCGCCAGCTTGAAACTCACGGCATCACCTGTGCGACGCTGCACTCGAACCGCTCGCAGAACCAGCGCCTGCGCGCGTTGCGCGACTTCAAGTCCGGCGTGGTGCGCGTGCTGGTGGCGACGGACATCGCGGCGCGCGGCATTGACGTGGACGGCATCTCGCACGTGGTGAACTTCGACTTCCCAATGCACTCGGAGGACTACGTCCACCGCATCGGGCGCACGGGGCGGGCGCACGCGGTGGGCGATGCCATCAGCTTCGTGACGCCAGAGGACCACGGAGAGCTGCGTTCGCTGGAGCGCTTCATCGGACGCGGCTTGGTGCGCAAGAAGGCGGAGGGATTTGATTACACGGACCGGCCCGAGCCTCGCACGGCGGGCGACGTCGGCGAGCAACGCGGCCAACACCGGCAGCAATCGCGCGGCGGCGGCGGCGGTCGGCAGGGTGGCGGTGGCGGCGGTCGGCAGGGTGGTTACGGAGGGCAGCGCCGTTCATCAAACAGCAGACCGCAGGTGAGTGGGAACCGGGAAGGCGGGAACGTCTCGGGCGGCCCCCGCCCGCCCGCCAAACCAGCCGGTCGTAGTTGGGGCCGCTGAAGTCGTCGGGTAGGGCGCGCCTGTCCTCAGCGCGCCGTTCAGCGGTGAGAACACAGCGGCGCGCTGAGGACAGACGCGCCCTACCACTTTCCTGCAATCCCCGCCCGGCCTTGCGCCTTGCTTTCGCGTCCATCCTCGGCAGACAGTTTCCCCGCGCGAATTTCACCCGGCGGCAAGCCGTCGCGATGAACGCAGAACAAAACACCTTGAGACTATGGAACTGACACGCACGGCCTACGGCACTTGGAGCGGCGGACGTTACATGCACTTCGGCGAGGCCCTCAGCGAGGAGCGCTACCTCGCCTGCATCCGCCACGCCTACGCCAAGGGTTTCCGCACGTTCATGGCGGCGGACGTTTACAGCCTCGGCGAGGCGGACACGATGCTGGGCCGCGCGCTGCAGGGCATCCCCCGCGACAGCTACTGCCTCATCGGCCTCATCGGGCACGACATTTACCCCGGCAAACGCGACGGCGCGAAGGGCTACCTGCGCTTCACCGACGAGCGCCTGCGCAAGCCCGACCAATTCGCCAGCTACCTTCGCATGGCCGCCGAGAAATCCCTCGCGCGCCTCGGCACGGACCACTTCGACGCGCTCTACCTGCACAACCCCGACTCGGTCGGCTACTCCAGCGACGCCGCGTGGAAGGGCATGGCCGCGCTCAAGTCGGCGAAGCTCACCAACCGCCTCGGCATTGCGCCGGGGCCGGCGAACGGCTTCTCCCTCGACCTCATCCAGTGCTTCGAGCGCTTCAGCGGCCTCGTGGACGAGGCGATGATTATCCTCGGCCCGATGGAGCCGTGGCCCGGCGGCTACGTCCTGCCGGTGGCTGAGAAGAACGGCGTGAAGCTCATCGCGCGCGTGGTGGATTACGGCGGTCTCTTCCACGACGACGTGAAGCCCGGCCACCAGTTCGGCCACGGCGACCACCGCACGTTCCGCCCGGCTGGCTGGGTTGAAGCGGGCAACACGAAGATTGAGCAGATGCGCCCGCTCGCGGAGAAATATGGCGTGACGATGCTCCAGCTCGCCTGCCTCTGGACTCTCAGTCAGACGGCGGTCAAGAGCGTCATCCCCACCTTCATCCAGGAAGTCGGCCCGAACACCAAGCTCATCGAGGCGAAGATTGACGAACTGGCGGCGCTGCCCGACATCACGCTCACGCCGGACGATTGCGAGGCCATCCGCCGCATCGGCGACAACAAGGGCTGCATGAACCTCAAGGGCGGCCATCCGGAATTCACCGGCGAAGCCCAGCCTGACCAGTGGCCGATGAACCCTGACTTGGAAGCCGTGGCCCAGCGCTGGGGCGTGGACCCCAAGCGCGACCTGACCTACGCCCACGCGGCGTAGTATGGAGTGCGGTGGCAGCGCGCAGCGGTGACCCCGTTTTCGGCCGGAACACCGGAGTTTTGGCCACAGATGAACACAGTTGAAACACAGATACAGCGGGCAGTAAGGCAGGTGAAACTGGGCATGAAGTTCTCCCCATTTAGAGCCATCTGTGTTTCATCTGTGTCCATCTGTGGCTAAAATCGGGTTCTGTTTGCAACGGGCCGCTCCCCTTGCTCTGAAAGCGACGTCGCTCCGCGCCTGCGCACCGCACGGAGCTGAATGCTCGCTCTCAGCCCGCAGTCTCCTAACCGTGTTCGTCGCCACTCTGCCCCTGCGTTTGTCTGTCACCTTCGTTGCCGGGACCTTGCTGGCCACCACTTCCCTCGCCGCCGCCCCCAAGTCCGCCGCGTCTGCCTCGCTGACCTTCGAGAAAGACATCCGACCCATCCTCAAAGCCAATTGCTTCACCTGCCACGGCGAAGGAGAGAAGCTCAAGGGCGGCCTCGACGCGCGCCTCCGCCACTTGCTCGCGAAGGGCGGCGAGCACGGCGCGGCCATCATCCCGGGCAAGCCGGAAAAGAGTCCGCTCTTCACGTTGGTCCGCGATGGCGAAATGCCCAAGTCGGAGAAGAAACTTTCCAAGGAGCAGGTCGAAGTCATCCGCCAGTGGATTGCCGGTGGCGCGAAGGTCGCGCGCACGGAGCCAGCCAAGCCCGGCGCGGCAGATGAGTTCACGCCGGAGGAGCGAGCGCACTGGGCCTTTCAAGCGGTGAAGCGGCCATCCGTCCCTGAGATTCGAAATTCGCAATTCCCCATTCGCAATTCCATCGACGCCTTCCTGCTCCAGAAGCTCGTCGCGCAGAAGCTCACGTTCAGCCCGCCCGCCGACCGCGCCACGCTCATCCGCCGCGCGAGCTTCGACCTGCTGGGCCTGCCGCCGTCGCCCGCCGAGGTGGAGGTGTTCGAGAAAGACACTTCACCCGATGCCTACGAGAAGCTACTGGACCGCCTGCTCGCCTCGCCGCACTACGGCGAGCGTTGGGGCCGGCACTGGCTGGACATCGCGGGCTACGCGGACTCGGACGGCTACACGGATGCGGACACCGAGCGCAAGTGGGCGTGGCAGTATCGCGATTACGTCATCCGCTCGCTCAACGCGGACAAACCGTTCAACCAGTTCATCGTCGAGCAGCTCGCGGGCGACGAGCTCGTCAAGCCGCCGCACAAGAACCTTGCTCCCGCGGACGTGGACAAACTCGCGGCCACCGGCTTCCTCCGCATGGCTCCCGACGGCACGGCGAACGCGGGCGTCGAGCCGAAGGTCGCGCGCAACGCGGTCGTCGCCGACACCATCAAGGTTGTCTCCAGCTCGTTGCTCGGCGTGACGGTCGGCTGCGCGCAGTGTCACAACCACAAGCACGACCCGATTCCGCAGGCGGATTACTACCGGCTGCGCGCCGTTTTCGAGCCGGGCTTCGACTTGCGCACCTGGCGCACGCCCAACGCGCGGCTCGTCTCGCTGCTCTCGGACGAGGACCGCGCGAAGGCCGCCGAGGTGGAGAAGGACGCGAAGGTCATCGAGACCGCACGGCTCACGAAGCAAGAGGAGTTCATCAACGAGGTGCTGGAGAGGGAGTTGCTCAAGCGGCCCGAGGAGTTGCGCGCTCCGCTCCGCGAGGCTTACAAGACCGTCGTCGCCAAGCGCACCGCCACCCAAGTGAAGCTGCTGAAGGAACACCCGACCGTGATGCAACTCAGCCCCGGCTCGCTGTATCTCTATGAGCAGAAGAAGGCCGACGAGCTGAAGAAGCAGACCGACGAGGCGGCCAAGATTCGCGAGCGGAAGCCGGCGGAGCAGTTCATCCCCGTCTTCAGCGAAGTCGCGGTGAAGGACGCGAAGACCGAGCTGGCTCCGACATTCCTCTTCCATCGCGGCGACCCCGACCAGCCCAAGCAGCAGCTCAAGCCGGGCGACCTTACCATCCTCGCGTCCCTGCGGCCCGTGGACGTGCCGGAGAAGGACGCCGCGCTGACGACAAGCGGCCGCCGTCTCGCCTACGCGCGCGCGCTCACGGACGGCACGCACCCGCTCACGTCGCGCGTGCTGGTGAACCGCGTTTGGATGCACCACTTCGGCCGCGGCATTGTGGCATCGCCTTCCGACTTCGGCACGCTGGGCGAGCGGCCGACTCATCCCGAGCTGCTCGACTGGCTGGCGAGCGAGTTCGTGGCGCAGGGGTGGAGCTTGAAGAAGCTGCACCGACTGGTGATGACGAGCGCGGCTTACCGTCAGGCTTCGCAAATTCCGAATTCCGAATTCCGAATTCCGAATTCTAAAGACCCCGACAACAAACTTCTCTCCCGCTTCCCCCTCCGCCGCCTCGACGCCGAGCAGTTCCGCGACGCGCTGCTCGCCGTGAGCGGCAAACTCAACCTGAAGGCCGGCGGCACGCCCGTGCCCATCATGACCGACGAGACGGGCCAAGTCGTCGTGGGCGTGAACACCGACGACACGGCGGGCCGGCCCAGCGGGAAGTTCGTGGGGCTGAACGGCGAGGAGTTCCGCCGCAGCCTTTACGTGCAGATGCGCCGCAGCAAGCCGCTCGGGCTGATGGAGACGTTCGACGCGCCGCGCATGGAGCCGAACTGCGAGCTGCGCAACGCTTCCACCGTCGCCCCGCAGTCGCTGATGCTGATGAACGGCGAGTTCGCGCTCGCGCAGGCCAAGTTCTTCGCCGAGCGCGTGGCGAAGGAAGCCGGCGACTCGACCGACGAATCCAAGGTGTCGCGCGCGTGGCAGCTCGCTTTCAGCCGCCGCCCGAACAGCACGGAGATGGCCGACACTCTCGCATTTCTCGGCAAGCAACGCGCCCACTTCACCGAGAACGCGCCGAAGTCCGCACCGACTGGCAAGGGTAAGGAGCCGCTGCCCGCCAACGCCGAGGAGCACGCGCTCACGGGACTTTGTCAGGCATTACTGACGGCGAATCGGTTTCTCTACGTGGAGTGAGGGAGGACATCTGGGCACTTGACGTTTCACAGGGCTGCGAGGATTTTCTTTTTAGTGATTATAAAGACCACGCTGCAATCCAAGCCAAACGCCCGGACAGGGTTTACCCTCATCGAACTGCTGGTGGTCATCGCCATCATCGCGATCCTAGCTGGGATGCTCCTGCCAGCTCTGTCCAAAGCCAAGGGCAAGGCGCACACGATCAAGTGCGTCGGGAATCAGCGGCAGATCGGAATGGCGACGAAGCTCTACGCCGGCGACAATGATGACAAGTATCCCCACGGGCAGGACATCAACGGCCCTAGCGGTGTTGGCGGCGTGGCCACCGCCAATGCTGTGGATGCTTGGAACAACGTTCTGTTACCATACCTCGGGATTAAGGGCACCCCGACCTCGGTTCCCACCTACGATTGTCCGGCACCAGTGGACCGCTCCACGGTCCAAGCTGGCGTTCAATACGCACAGACTTACCGGGCCAATGAACACGTTTACCGTTTCGCCACGGGCACCCGTTATCCGTCCCCCCTGAGAGAGTCTGGGATTCGGTCACCCGCCTCCATTCTAATCATGGTGGAGAAGAATCGGAACAACATGCAGTATCAATATCAGCAGAACAATCTCGATGCCAACCGGCTCGATTGGAACAGTTTCGATGCCAGTGGCCTGCCATCCTACAACGGGATGACGAAGCATCAGGGCGGGACGACTTCCTTTGCAGCAGATGGCCACGCCGAGCATTTGCGACTCCCACCGCACTTCGGCCCAATACCGGCAGACATGCAGGACATGGGCGACTGTCGTGGCAATCCCACAGGCGGCGTCCAACCCAACAACTTCGTCTCCACTCGTGCGAAGCTCTGGATGCGCGAAGACACCACTTGGCCTGGCTTCTGACCGCGCGACGCGGCTCAAGCCACTTTCTGCCAAGACTGCTCCGATGGCGAAGGGCAAGGAACCGCCGCCGACAAACGCGGAGGAGCACGCGCTCACCGGCCTGTGCCAGGCTTGGTTGACGGCTAACCGTTTCCTTTACGTCGAGTAGCACCCCGACTTCACTGGTTCGCCAGCGAGACGGTCACGGCTTTCCGGTCGATGACGTATTGTTTGCCCGGTGGCGGTGGCGGGAGGTTGGGCAATAGCCTCATGTCCACGAGCACTTTCAGGTCTTTGGGGAAATCCGAGTTGTTCTGCATGTAGGACTGCAAGGCTTGGCTGATTTGCTGGACGGAGGCAGGTGTGGAAGCAGCGACGGAGTCAACGATGGGTGTCGATGCGGGGGCAGGCTCGGGACGTTTCCGGCAAGCAGGACTAACGACCAGCGTGGCGAAGGCCAGCGTGAATAACAGTAACCTCATGGCACGCTCCTTACTCTCGGTCCCACTGCGCACGCGAGTCGCCCTTCGGATACTGCAAACCAACTTGCGACGCCTTGCCTATTTCCGCATGACCATCCGCGAAGCCAATATTGCACTTGAGATTGTGCCGGTTGACCGGTCGTTGAGGAAGGATGTTGTAGTCACCCGCGGTAGGAGTGCGCATGGTGATGCAGACCCAAGGGCGTCCGAGCGTGGATTGGGCTGGGATCCACTTGTCAGGATCCGGTTCGAGCGGGTTGGTGATCTCCTGTCCGTCGACCAGGATGACGGTGGCGGAGGGTTTGGCGACCATGTTTTCACGAACTTTCGCCGACGTGTCTAGCCAGACTCCAATATCGGGTTGGTTCATGGCGATGGCGAGCCGGTTGCTGAAGAAGGTCACGCTAGGACACTCGAAGGACTTGAAGTCCTGAATGTATTTCATGTTCCGCATGATGTCCGGCCACCATGTCGCGGTAGCATGGAAAAGCAGGTTTCTTGGATCGGTGCCACTGCGGCCGAACTGCATGAAGACACCGTCGTTGTCGTCAGCGTAGACTTTCAGCGCGAGCGTCACCTGTCTCATGTTGCTCGTGCAGAGCGTGCCGCGACTCTTTTCCTTGGCCTTGGAAAGTGCCGGCAAAAGCATCCCCGCCAGAATCGCGATGATGGCGATGACGACGAGCAGTTCAATGAGGGTGAAGGCACTGACCGGTGCCCTGCGGGTGAGGGTTGGCTGGCTCATAGGGTTGTTGAAGTGAAGCAAAGCTCCCCCTGTCACACTTCGGACGCAACTTCATTTTCCCCCTCCACACCGCCAACAAATCGTGAAGGAGGCGTCCGGCAGGCCAGTCGGATTCCTCGCTCTCACGATGAAAAGCACCGCCTGCAACTCCCGCCGCCACTTCGTGGCGCAGTCCGGCTTTGGCCTCGGCTCCGTCGCGCTCGCGTGCCTCCTGAAGCAGGACAATCTGCTCGCCAGCCCGCCCAAGCCCGACCTCGACCCGAAGAGCTTCGACCTGCTGCCCAAGCGCCCGCACTTCGAGCCGCGTGCGAAGGCGATGATTTCCATGTTCATGCAGGGCGGGCCGAGCCACATGGATTTGTTCGACCCCAAGCCCGCGCTCGACAAGCTGGACGGCCAGAAGTTCCCCGGCGAAATCAAGTTCGACAACGCCGCGCAGGCCAGCCCCAAAGTGCTCGCCAGCCCGTGGAAGTTCCAGAAGCACGGCCAGTGCGGCATGGATGTCAGCGAGTTGCTGCCGCACTTTGCCGGCATCGTGGACGACGTGTGCCTGCTGCGCGGGATGCACACGGGCGTCAACAACCACGGCCAGTCCATCTACGCGTTGCAGAACGGCCGCGTGCTCGGCGGCCGCCCCACGCTCGGGAGTTGGCTCACCTACGCGCTCGGTTCGGAGACGAGCAATCTGCCCGCGTTCGTGGCGCTCACGGACCCGCGCGGCCTGCCCGTGTTGGGCGTGGCGAACTGGGAGAACGGCTGGCTGCCCTCGCTCTTCCAAGGCACCGCCGTCCGCTCGAAGGAGCCGCGCATCCCGAACCTCGACCCGCCGTCGCACCTGCGCGGCACGGCGCAGGAGAACTACCTTTCGTTCCTCGACAAGCTGAACCGCGACCATCTCCGCGAGCATCCGGGCGAGACAGATTTGCACGCGCGCATCGCCAGCTACGAGCTGGCCGCGAAGATGCAGACCGCCGCGAAGGAGGCCATGGACATCACTGGCGAGAGCGCGGCGACGAAGCGGCTCTACGGCATTGATGTGCCGGCCACGGCGGAGTTCGGCACACGCTGCCTCATCGCGCGGCGGCTCGTGGAGCGCGGCGTGCGCTTCGTGCAGCTCTACACGGGGAACCAGACTTGGGACCACCACGGCAGCATCCGCACCGGTCTGCCGGCGGCGTGCAAATACGTGGACAAAGGCTCCGCTGGCCTCGTCACCGACCTCAAGGCGCGCGGGTTGCTCGACTCCACGGTCGTCCACTGGGGCGGCGAGATGGGGCGCTTGCCGACGATTCAAAACGACGTGGGGCCGGCGAAGGTGGGCCGCGATCACAACACCTACGGCTTCTCGATGTGGGTGGCTGGCGGCGGCTTCAAGCAGGGCTTCACCTACGGCGAGACCGACGAGTTCGGCCATCACGCGGTGAAGGACATCGTGAACCACTACGACTACCACGCCACGCTCCTGCACCTCTTCGGCCTCGACTACCAGCAAGTCGTCTTCAAGCGCAACGGGACGGAGATGTCCCTCGTGGACGGGCAGAACGCGCGGCTGGTCAGCGAGATTCTGCGGGGTTGAAAATCCATCGTTCCAGCGACCTTGAAACCCACTCGGTTTGTCTGTCACCTTCCCCGCGATGAAAGTCACCAAGCTCCTCCACACGCGTTACCGCGTGAACGACATCGAACGCACGGCGAAGTTTTACCGGGAGATTCTCGGCCTCGAGGAAGTGCGGCGGCACAAGTCACCGCGCGGCTCGGAGCTGGTTTTTCTCAAGGCTCCGCAGAGCGAGGAGACGGTGGAGATTTGTTATTTCCCGACCAGCGGACCGGTGCAGGTGCAGCCGGACCTCACGCATCTGGCGTTCGCGGTGGAGAGCTTGGAGGAGTTTGGAAAGCACCTCGCGGCGCACGGCCTGAAGTATTCCGACGGTCCGACGATGAAGGAAAACGGCGGCGGGTTCGCGTTCGTGGATGCGCCGGAGGGCTACGAGATCGAGCTGATACAAGCGGCGAAGACTCCAGCCAGTGCGGGCGCGTATTGAGTCAGCGCCCGCCTTCCCGAGAGCTGTGCCGAGCGTGATTTAGAGCGTGTTCCCTGCACCCGCCCTGCTACTGTTCTGGAATACAAATGAGCCGACCTACTCGGATTTCCTTCGGATTCATGGCTGGACTGCTTGTGGTGGTGGCGGTCATGGGCTTGGCCACGCCGTTGCTGACGGTGCTGTTCTCCTTCTTTCTGCTGCACGTCTACAGCTTCAAGGGCCGCAGCAAGTCGCTGGCGGTCGCGCTCTTTCTTGTCTCGGTCTCGGCGGTGTGCCTCGGCGTGACGATCTTCATGGCGCGCGCTGTCGTGGCGGCCCCGGAGATTGGTGATAGGCTGATCCCGAAGTTGGTGGAATACGCGGCCGGATGGAATGTGGAATTGCCGTTCAAGGACCTGCAAGAATTGTTGTCGCTCGTAAGAATCGAGGCGTTGGAGCGCTTCGGGTTAGTCGGCATGCTCGGCACGAACCTGCTTCGGCAGGTGGCCTTCGTCGTCATCGGCATGGTGGTGGCGATCAGCCTCTTCCACAACGCGACCATCGTCATTGACCGGGACAAGCACACGCTGAAGAACAATCTCTATTCCATCACCGCCGACGAGATTGGCAATCGGTTCGAGCTGTTCTACAAGAGCTTCCACACCGTGATGGGAGCGCAGATCATCATCTCGTCCATCAACACAGTCTTTACGGGCATCTTCCTCTTCGCCGTAGGCTATCCCTACTGGCAGTTGTTGATCGTGCTGACGTTTCTCTGCGGCCTGCTTCCAATCCTCGGCAACATCCTGAGCAACACGCTCATCGTCTGTGTCGGACTGACGGTTGACATCCAGCATGCTCTGGGAGCGCTGGCTTTCCTCGTCGTCATCCACAAGCTCGAGTATTTCCTGAACAGCAAGATCATCGGTAATCGCATCCAGAATCCCATGTGGATGACGTTGCTGGGGCTGATCCTTGGGGAACGGCTCATGGGTTTGCCGGGGATGATCCTCGCGCCGGTGATCCTTCACTACATCAAGATGGAAACCTCACGTCTGGCCGCCGAGGACGCGGTGACGGCGCAGCCGCCCGCTGAAGCCAAGGCTGCGTGATCTGCTCCGGTTGGAACGCGTTCTCCGGGACGATTCGTAACTGGCCCCGTGCGTTCGGGTGTTGCTACTCCAGCAGTCGCTCCATGTAGATGACGTCCAGCCAGCGGTCGAACTTGTAGCCCACTTGCTTGAAGTGGCCCACATGGACGAAGCCGAACCTCGCATGCAGCCGGAGGCTCGCCTCGTTCGTCGCGTCAATCGCTGCGATGATCGCGTGCAGGCCCTTCCTCCGGGCGGCTTCGATCAGCGGTGCGAGCAGCAGCTTGCCCAGGCCCTGCCCGCGCATATCCGCCGCGATGTAAATGGAGTTCTCTGAAGTGAAGCGGTAGCCGGGCCGGGCGTGATAGGGATTCAGCGCGCTCCAGCCCACGATGCGTCCGCCTTCGCCCTCCGCCACGAAGACCGCGTAGCCGTCGCGCGCGTGATCGTCGAACCACCCCTCCCGCTGCTCCAGCGTGCGCGGTTCGTAATCGTAGGTGGCCGTCGTCGTGAGCACCGCGTCGTTGTAGATGGCGAGGATGCCCGGGCAGTCAGCGCGAGTGGCGGGACGGATGGTCATGCGAAGGCGCGATGGGAGTCCGAATTACTTGGCTTCCTCGGGCGCGGCTTCAGGAGCGGTCTCCGGCTCCGGCTCTTCTTCCAGTTCGGGCTCCTTGACCTCGCTTGCTTGCAACGCGGCGCTGATGAGGCCGGCGAAGAGTCCGCTGCTCAGGAGCGTGTTACGGAAGAAAGTCCACGTCTCCGGCCAGCCAATTGTGCCCGTGGTCAGCGCGCGGAACCACTCGGCAAGCGACTTGGCGTAGGTCGGGTTTTCGAGCCATGCACCGGTGTTCGTGATGAGGTAGAAGAGAATCGCCCCGAGCAGGCTGCCGCCGATGTGCTTGAGCACCGACGCGCGGCGGGCGAACAGGCGGCCCATGAAATACAGCGCGCCGAACCCGAGATAATTCACCAAGTGGTAGTCCGCCAGCGGCGGCTGATCGTAGTAGAGCACGTTCAACCCGATGTCCGTCCCGATCAGCGTGCCGAACACCGCCCACCACGGCAGCCGGTTTGGAAACGCCCCGGCGCAAAACACCAGCCCATACCCGAGGCTAAAGTTCACGGGCATCACGCCCGGCCAGCGCGTGAGCGCAAAGGCAGCCAGCAGCAGGGCGGGGATGAGAACAGTTTTTTTCACGGCGGCTGATGATACGGCGATGGATTCCGGTTCAAAGTGCAAAGTGCGGCGAGGCGGGCAAATCGCGCTGCTCGTGGCCACCGGTAGCCGGTGAGCCTGCACTATGCCGGGAAGGATCGAATTAGGATTTAGATTGGGATCAGGGGCACGGCGCGAATACGAGTTCTCTTGAGCCACCCCGGATTCACTCCTTCCCCGGCTCGCGCGCCCTTGCTACAAACTCCGCGTGCGGAACACCACTGATTCACTTTGGAAGACACTCGCGGCGCGCCAACGGCTCTTCCTGCTCGCGGGGCCATGCGTGATTGAGAGCGAGGCGCTGTGCTTCGAGGTCGCGCGGCACTTGCAGAAAGTCTGCGCGCGGCTGGGCATCACCTACGTCTTCAAGGCCAGCTACGACAAGGCCAACCGCACCTCCGGCAAGGCCTTCCGCGGCCCCGGCCTCGCCGATGGTCTCGCGGTGCTGGAGCGCATCCGCACGCAACTCGGCGTGCCGGTCATCACGGACGTTCACACCGAGGCGCAGGCGCGCGCCGCCGGTGAGTTCGTGGACATTCTCCAAATCCCCGCCTTCCTCTGCCGGCAGACGGACTTGATCGAGGCGGCGGTGGCGACCGGGAAGATTGTGAACTTGAAGAAAGGCCAGTTCCTCTCGCCGCCCGAGATGGGCCGCGTGGTGGAGAAGGCGAAATTGGCCGGCGGCACCAAGCTGCTCGTGACGGAGCGCGGCACGACCTTCGGCTACAACAACCTCGTCTCGGACATGCGCGCCATCCCCGTGCTCAAGCAGACCGGCTGCCCGGTGGTCTTCGACGCCACGCACTCGGTGCAGCAGCCCGGCGCGGGCGGCGACCGCACGATTGGCCAGCGGGAGTTCGCGCCGTTGCTCGCGCGCTGCGCCCTCACCGCCGGCGTGGACGGCCTCTTCATCGAGACACACCCGGACCCGGATAAGGCGATGAGCGACGGGCCGAACATGATTCCGCTGGCGGAGATGGCGGGGTTGTTGAAGGGGTTTCTGAAGGTGCGCGCTGCGGTTCGTTGATGAACGTCCCCAAGTTCGCCCCCAGCCATGCCCAAGCTTACTCCTCCTCAGCTCCGCGTCCGCCTCAAGCGCATCAAGCTCCTCCTCTTCGACGTGGACGGGGTGCTCACGGACGGGGCCATCTACATCACAAGCGAGGGCGAGTTCAAACGCTTCCATGTCCACGACGGCCTCGCGCAGCGGCTCGCGTCGCACGCGGGGCTGAAGGTCGGCTGGGTTTCCGCGCGGCCCTCGGCCATCACCACGCGGCGCGGCGAGGAGCTGAAGACGGACTTCATCGTGCAGACGCGCGACGGGAAGGTGCCCGCTGTCGAACGCATCCTCGCGGAGACCGGGCTGGGTTGGGCCGCCGCGTGTTTCGTCGGCGATGACATCGTGGACCTCGGCGTGCTGCGGCGCGTCGGGCTGGCCATCTCCCCGGCAGACGGACGGCCGGAGGCGAAGGCGCTCGCGCACTTCGTCACGAAGGCCACGGGCGGCAACGGCTGTGTGCGCGAGCTCGTGGAAATGATTTTGAAAGCTCAGGGGAAATGGGCAACGGTCGTGGCAGAACACGCGAAATGACTGTCGGCCCGACAAAACTTATAGTGCTGGGTGTTGGCTTGCTCGCCATCGCAGGCATCGTGGCGTTTGTGCTGTCGAAGCGCCACGGTCCGGCCTCCGTCGCTAGGGCGCTCGCGGTGGCCGCGTTGCAAAACAAGGTGGCCAGCGTGACCGGCATCAGCGGCCTCGCGCGCGGCATCCGCATTCCGGTCTACGAAAATAACGCCCGGCAGCCCACCTCCGTCATGTTTGGTCGAACGGCCGAGCCAGTCGCGGGTGGTAAATATCTCGTGAGCGACCTGCACGTGGAGAACTATTCTCATGGTCTCTCCGGCACAGTGACGAACTACATCATCGAGGCGCCGAAGTGCCTGATTGACCCCGCCAGCAAGGTAGCCAGCTCCGACGGGCGCATGGTCATCTCCCGGCCGGACGGCAGTTTCCTGACGACGGGCATCGGGTTCGAGTTTCGCCAGGCGGACTCTTTCCTCACGATCTCGAACGAAATCTCCACGCACATCTCAAGAGCAGGGTTCTCCCTGTCAAAGCCTCTGAACCCATGAACGCCCGCTCCTTCCTTCCCATTGCCCTGCTCGCCGGGATCGCCGTCGCTGGCGCGCAGAACAACTTGTTCAACCCTTCCACCACCGCGCCCGTCGCGGCGAAGGCCGGAACGGGGGCGCAAGGCATCGAGGTGGTCGCGAGCGGCGGCGGCACGTTCTCGCTCACCAATGGCACGGCGACCTATCAGAAAAACGTGCGCGTGAACGACCCGCAGTTCTTCCTCCGCTGCGAATCGCTCCGACTGCTCCTCGACCTGAAGAGCGTGGGCGGCACGAATGCGGCTCCGGTCATTCCTGGGCCGACGAACGCACCTCCGCTCACCGCGATGGGCGGGCGCATCCGCGAGGCGGAGGCGATCGGCGAGGTGGTCTTCTCGAACAAGGTGGACTCCACGCAGGCGTTCGCCGAGCGCTTGGTTTATCAGGTCACGAACGACGCCTTCGAGCTGACCGGCAACGTGCGAGTCATCCGGGGTGAGTTCACCAGCCGCGCGCCGAAGTTTCTATATTACCGCGCCAAGGGAGAGTTCGTCGGGGTTGGCGAGATCACCATGACCTTCACGCCGGCGAACACGAACTCACCAGCGAACACGAATGCCCCCGGCAAGAAGCCTTGAGCAATGGAAGCTACCTCCCCCAACCCCGAGCCGTTGCTCACCGCGAAGCAGCTCGCCAAAGCCTACCGCCATCGGCGCGTGGTGGACGGCGTGTCCATTCACGTCAACGCCGGGGAAATCGTCGGCCTGCTCGGGCCGAACGGTGCGGGCAAGACCACGACCTTCAACATGGTCGTCGGTGTCGTGCGGCCGGACGAGGGCGCAGTTCAGTTTAACGGGCACGACATCACGCACCGCCCGATGCACGAGCGGGCGCGGCTGGGCATCGGCTATCTCACGCAGGAGCCGAGCGTCTTCCGCAAGCTCAGCGTCGAGGACAACATCCTGGCCATCCTCGAAACCTGCGTGATGGATGCCGACGAGCGGCAGGTGCGGCTGAAGTATCTGCTGGAGGAACTGGACTTGACCGCGCTCGCCAAGAGCATGGCCTACCAGTTGAGCGGCGGTGAAAAGCGGCGGCTGGAAATCACCCGCGCACTCGTCACCACGCCGAAGCTCTTGCTACTGGACGAACCGCTCGCGGGCATTGATCCCATCGCGCAATACGAGGTCAGCAAGATTGTCCGCCGGCTCAAGGACCGCGGGTTGGGCATCCTCATCACCGACCACAGTGCCCGCGAGATGCTCAAACTCGTGGATCGCGCCTACCTCATCCACCGCGGCCAAGTCATCTATGAGGGCAACGCGGAAGACCTCATGAACGACCCGAAGGCCCGCGAGATATACCTCGGCCCGGAGTTCAACATGTGAAGTAGTGAAAGCAAAACGGGCACCGCTTGCGAGATGCCCGTTTGCTTCGTTGATGGAACTAAAACTCAGGCCGCACCAATCTGGTAGCGGAGGAAGCGGCGGACGGTGACTTCGTCTCCGAGGGCTTTGCCGACGGTGGCGATGTGTTCCTTCACGGTGATCTCGCCGTTCTTCTTCACGAAGCCCTGCTCCACCAGGCACACGGTTTGGAAATACTTTTCACGCTTGCCCTTGAGGATGTTGACCATCGCGGCAGCGGGCTTGCCTTTGAGGGCGTCCGAGTTGCGCGCGATCTCGTCTTCCTTGTCGAGAATCTCGGTTGAAATCTCGTTGCGGCTGACGGCGGTGGGATTGCCGGCGGCGATTTGCAGGGTGATGTCGCGCACGAGTTCCTTGAAGCCGTCGGAGCCGACGGTGGCTTCGTTGGTCGCACCCACTTCGACGAGCACGCCGACTTTCGCGCCGGTGTGGATGTAGGCGGCGATGAGGCCGTTGCCGCTCACTTCCCAGCGGGTGTGGCGGTGGATGCGGACGTTCTCACCGATTTTCGCGACGGCGACGACGCGGTCGGGTTCGAGGTCTGCGCCGGGGTTGCCGGCAATCTTCTTGGCCAAGTTGTCGCAGAAGTTTCTGAACTGGTCGTTCTTGGCGACGAAGTCGGTCTCGCAGTTGATCTCAAGGAGAACGCCGACCTTGGAGCCCGGCGCGATGTGTTGGGCGATGACGCCCTCGTTGGCGGCGCGGTCGGCCTTCTTGGCGGCGCTGGCGACGCCCTTCTTGCGCAGCCAGTCCACGGAGAGGTCGAGGTCGCCACCGTTCTCGGTGAGCGCTTTCTTGCAGTCCATCAAGCCCGCGCCGGTCATCTCGCGGAGCTTGCCTACGGTTGCGGCGGTGATTTCAGCCATATGTGTGAGCAGTTGAAAGTTGAGGGTTGAAAGATGAAAGCGGCGGGCAGCACGAGGCTACCCGCCACGATTCTAGGAAATCCTGACTAGGCCTGAGGCGGGGTGACGAGGGAGGCGAGGGCCTCCGCGGTCAAGGCCGGGACGGGTTCGGGCGCGGGTTCGGCGGTCTGCTTGGTGCGGCTGTGCTTGGCCTCATATTCGGCGCGGGCCGTGCCGCAGGCTTCTGTCACACCGGCGAGCAGGAGGCGGACGGAGCGGAGGGCGTCGTCGTTGCCGGCGATGGGGTAGTCCACCAGGTCGGGATCGGCATTCGTGTCCACGATGGCGACGATGGGAATCTTGAGTTTGCGGGCCTCGGCTACGGCGTTGTGCTCACGCTTGACGTCCACGACGAACATGACATCGGGCATTTTGTCGAGGCTGCGGATGCCGTCGAGGTTCTTGACGAAGCGTTCGAGTTCGCGGCCTAGGGCGGACTGTTCCTTCTTGCCGTATTTGCCGGCGGAGCCGTCGGCGAACATGGTCTCGAGCTTCTTCATGCGGGTGAGCGAGCGCTTGAGAGTCTTGAAATTGGTGAGTGTGCCGCCGAGCCAGCGCTCGGTGACATACATCTGGCCGCAGGCCTTGGCCGATTCCTTCACGGCTTCCTGAGCCTGCTTCTTGGTGCCGACGAAGAGGACGTTGCCGCCACCACGGACGAGGCCGGACAGGAATTCGCAGGCGGCCTGAAGCTGCTGCGCGGTCTGGCTGAGGTCAATGATGTGGATTCCGTGGCGGGCCTCGAAGATGTGTTTCTTCATCTTCGGGTTCCAACGCTTGGTCTGGTGGCCGAAGTGGACGCCCGCCTCCAACAATTCTTTGATACCGATGGTCATCATATGCTTAACGGTTCCGATTGGTTGTCAGCCTGCGCCGCCCGTAATTGGTGCGACCGGCCATCCCGCAGAACTCGGGATTTATTCTGGTGTTACGTTGGCCACCCCTGCCCACACGGGCACGGGCTGTTTGGTTTAAGGCCGTTGCTTCCCGCCGTTTCCGGCGAAAAGAGGGCGCAAGCTAACAGCCGGCACGTTGGTGGCAATGCTATTTTCCAGCGGGACCGAGCATTCGCGGCTTCGGCAAACTTGCAAATGCCCCCGGCCAACCGCACGGTTCGCTCGCTGATGAACGACGATTACATCGCGCGGAAGGAGCGCTGGGCGCGCAAGATGGCCGGGCAGGAGAAGCCCGCTGTGCGCTCCACTGACCGCCTCCCGCCCGGCCAGCGGCAGGTGCACAACTTCCCCGTGCTCGACCTTGGCAATCATCCCGGCGTGCCGCTCGAACAGTGGGCGCTGAAGATCGGCGGCCACGTGGAGAATCCCGTGACGCTCTCGTGGCAACAGTTTCTCGCACTGCCGCAGTTCACGGACACGAGCGACTTCCACTGCGTCACGACGTGGAGCCAGTTCGACATGGCGTTCACGGGCGTCGCGTTCTTCACGCTCGCCGACCTCGTGAAGCCCAAGCCGAGCGCCACGCATGTCTTCTTCAAGAGTCACGACGACTACTCCACAAACAACCCGCTCGACGTGTGCCTCGACGACGACGTGCTCCTCGCGCACTCGTGGAACGGCCAACCGTTGCCCGTCGAGCACGGCGGCCCCGCGCGCGTCATCGTGCCCAAGCGCTACGCTTGGAAGGGCGCGAAGTGGGTGCGCGAAATCACTTTCCTCGACCGAGACATTCTGGGCTTCTGGGAATTGCGCGGCTACTCGAACACCGCTGACCCATGGACAGAAGACCGCTTCTCGTGAGAAACATTTTTAACCACTAACTGGCACTAACCTGCACTAATCCGAGCTCTCCACATGACTCCCATAGAAGCGGCTGACTCCATCAAACAGACCTGCGACGAGATGTCCAAGGCCACGCTGAAGCTCCAGCCCGCCATCCGCGCGCTGGGCAATCAGGCCGCGCAGGAGGAGTTGCTCAAGGCGACCTACGAGCTGACGAAGAACCTGGAGATGGTGAAGAAGATCGTGCGCAAGTCCCTGACTGGAACCGCGACGCCGCTGACATAGCCGTGGTGGGGCGGACACTCCTGTCCGCCGTGGCGTGGTGCCGCTTTTGGGAGAGGAGCAGGGGGACAGCCGTGTCCCCCCTCACAAGCTCACGCCTTCAGCTTCATCAGCAAATCTTTGCTCTCCACCGTCTCGCCGACTTGCGCGCTGATCTCGGAGACCACGCCGCCCGCCAGTGACCCTCCTCGGACCAAAAAACACGCGCGGGAGCGGCACACGAATGCCAACCCTCCCGCCCGTGGCCTGTCCACACGGACAAGCAAATCTTGTTCTGGCAGGGCCGCCGCTCCGGCGCGGCCTCCGACTACGGCAACGGCACGGCGCGATAGAAGCGCTTGGGCTTTCCTGCCGACGCGGGGTCAATCACCAGGAACGGACTGTAAGGCAGCGCCAGATTTGTGAGCACTTGCCAGTTCGTCGTGCCGACGGTCACCACGTCCGC
>Ga0208960_1000286_pt1 | contig 28782 bp, 27 predicted proteins | sample GreLakmeON33MSRF_FD_187703 | JGI IMG/M metagenome (GOLD analysis project Ga0208960, IMG submission 187703) | Freshwater lentic microbial communities from great Laurentian Lakes, MI, USA - Great Lakes metaG ON33MSRF (SPAdes) | ecosystem: Environmental > Aquatic > Freshwater > Lake | place: Great... | reverse complement strand
CGGAAATACCTCTACCAAAATCTCTACTTGAGCGACGCCGTCCACGAGCCGCACGTGCGCGCGACGAAGATGCTGGAAGAACTGTTCCACCACCTGCTCAAGCACCGCGCCGATAATGATGAGTGGACGCGCAAGTGGGCGCAGAAGGAAGGCTGGCCGCGCGCGGTGTGTGATTACGTCGCGGGGATGACCGACCGATTCGCGATGGAGGAACACCAGCGGTTGCTCGTCGGAAGTTAGCTACGGGTTGGCGGCCCGATACAGGTTGTTCCAGATGATGTCCACCCCAAGCTTTTCGTTGCCGTTGGCCTGCTGAGGAAGAACATTGTTGGTGTCTGTAAATGAGGAGTGCCCGTCCATATAAACAATGTTGCCACCCCTCCTGCTGTGCCGGACGGCAAAGCTGCGCCACCGGTTTGCGGGGTTCACTGAATTGAATTGTGGAGAAGTGTTTACCACCTCTCCAGCGGGGTCAAAGACGCTGTCATACATCATTACGGTGCTCGTTGGCTTGATGATTTGCCCCATCCGAGGCATGTCAGGAAAGGCGATATTTGGGCCTGTCACGCCGGCAGTGTCGGATTTTTTTAAGTCAATGTTCATTACGATGCTGAAGAATCCATATTGCCCACCATTCTGCGGGGGTTGGCCTTGCCGAGCTGCGGCACAGTGCCAGCTTTTGCCGCGTCCGTTTCCCGGAAAAGGCAGGCTAGCGGTGTTGTTGGCATAAACGGTCGATCCCGGAGATGTCCATTGAGAGTAGAGGGGTTTCTCACTCATGTAAGTTGGCAGGAGGCTAAACCAAGCGGCCGGGTCGGAAGGGTTTCCGCTCGTGCCCGCGACACCGTAGGTGCCTGCTGAACCCATGCCATCCCTGGGCATCTTGTCATCGTTGTCGCTGGCGTAAAGGTTCTGAGCAAGTCCCCATTGCTTCATTATGTTGAGACAACTGGTGCCTTTCGCCTTGTCCTTCGCCTTCGAAAGTGCCGGCAGCAGCATGCCCGCGAGAATCGCGATGATGGCGATGACCACAAGCAGTTCGATGAGCGTGAAGGCTTCACTGAATCTGCCGCGGAGGGTGTTAGCGGGCTGTTTCATCGGGTTGGTGGTTGGGTGTTCGCGGGCGTCAAAATCGTGACCCGTAGTATTTGGAACCTAGTCATGCGATCCCGCGTCCGCAAGGGCCGTTTCGTTACGGGACTGTTAAACTTGTTTGGAATTTCCGTGGGCTGCCGCCCGCCGCACGCGGCGTTGACACGGAGGGCGGGAAAAAGCTCTACTGGCGTGACTATGAATTGCCAGTTTCCATTGGTCGCCGCGCTCTGTCTCAGTGTCGCGGGTGCGTTCGCGGCGGATGAGGCGGTCGTCAAGGCCCCGCGCATCAACCTCCGCGGCCAACCCACCACCGGCAGCGAGGTGGTCACTCAGCTCAAGCAGGGCGAGAAGATCACCGTGCTCGAGGAGATCATCCACCCCAAGCCTGCGAAGGGCGAGCCCGCCAAGTGGCTGCGCGTGGCCCTGCCGTCGAACACGCCCGTGTGGGTCAGCACGCTCTTTCTCACCAACGGTGCCGTTGCCGTGCCGCGCCTGAACGTCCGCTCCGGCCCCGGCGAGCACTTCAGCGTCATCGGTCGCGTGCCCAAGGGCACGGCGGTGAAGGAACTCCGCCGCAACGGTGACTGGCTCGAAATCGAAGCGCCCGTCAGCACCTTTGCCTACATCGCCGCCGACCTCGTCGTGCGCAACGCCGCTGCACCAGCGGATCCGGCCAATCCCTCTGATCTCGCTGGCGCCAAAACCGCACCAAAAGCTTCTGGTAAGCAGATGGCCAAGGTCGCGCCCAAAGGCCCGCCCATCGCCGCGCCAGAGACGAAGCCCACGTTGGATCCTGTGGAGGTCAAGCCTATCGCCCCTGCGCCGGTCGCGCTGCCCCCGGGTGTCGTCGCGAGCCGTCCGCCCCCCGTCGCCCCGCCGGCCCTCGTGCTCGCGCCTTCGCCGGTTCCGCCGTCCCCGCCTCCCGCTGTCGAATTGGTGAAGGTCGCGCCTCCCGCCGCGTTGACCGAGAACGTCCCGCCGCCGGTGGACCCATACCTCTCCACAGGCCGCTACAAGGTCGATCCGGAGCCTGCGCGCGGATGGTTCAAGAACTTGTTTTCTCGCAAGTCCGCCGAAGCCAAATCCAAGTCCGTTCCCGTTGCTCCCAAGCCCGTCGTTGACGAAGGCCCGCTGCCGCTGCGCATCGTCAGCCGCGAAGGCATCGTCGCCCGCTCGTGGAACATCCAGTCGCCGAGCGACTGGGCCTTGCAGGATGCCGAGTCAGGTCGAGTCATCAACTACCTCTGGGCCTCCTCCACCAACATCCCGTGGGCCTCGCTCAAGGGCCGCGCCATCGTCGTCACCGGCGAGGAGGCGCTCGACGTGCGCTGGCCCAACACGCCGGTGCTGAAGATCGAGACGCTCAAGACGGTGAATGAGTGAGCCGAGTGGAGCAGGATTGGGAGCAGGAAAAGCTCCGACACCAACCGAATCCTCCTGCTCGTAATCTTGAGCCTTCCAGCTCTCCGCATGACCAACCTCATTGACGGCCGCGCCATTGCCGAGCAACTCCACGCCGAGACCGCTCACCGCATCGCCGCCCTTAAGACCCGCGGCGTCCAGCCCGGCCTCGCCTTCGTCCGAGTCGGTGAAGACCCCGCGTCGCGCGTGTATGTCGGGATGAAAGAAAAGACCAGCGAGCGGCTCGGCATCAAGTCCACGACCACCGTCCTGCCCGAAGCCACCACGCAGGCGGAACTGCTCGCGCTCATCGCCAAGCTCAACGCGGACACCAGCGTTCACGGCATCCTCGTGCAAGCCCCGTTGCCCGCGCACATTGACCAGCCGACTATCTTCTCCGCCGTCTCGCCCGCGAAGGACGTGGACGGCTTTCACCCCGTCAACGTCGGCAAGCTCATGCTCGGCGACCCCACCGGCTTCATGCCCTGCACGCCCGCAGGCGTTCACGAGCTGCTCATCCGCAGCGGTGTGAAAATCGCCGGCGCGGAAGTCGTCGTGCTCGGTCGCGGCAATATTGTTGGCAAGCCGATGACCGCCATCCTTTGCCAGAAGGCGAAACATGCTGACGCCACCGTCACGCTCGTCCACTCGCGCACACGAGCCGTCGCTGCGCACTGCCGCCGCGCGGACATCCTCATCGCCGCGATGGGCGTTGCGCACTTCGTGAAAGCGGACATGGTCCGCCCCGGCGCCGTGGTGATGGACGTGGGCGTCAACCGCATCGCCGACCCGACCGCAAAGAACGGCTCCCGCCTCGTCGGCGACGTGGACTTCGCCGCCGTGCAGCCCATCGCCGGACGCATCACCCCGAACCCCGGCGGTGTCGGCCCGATGACTATTGCGATGTTGATGCAGAACACGGTCCGGGCCGCAGAGGTGGCGACGGGTGGGAAGAGCGCTTAGTAATTAGTCTTGGCCCGCTCCACCCAAAATTCTCTGTCTCCACTAATCACTCACCACTAGTTACTTTTCCAACCCATGAACGTCACCCGCATCCTCCCCGACCTCCAGTGCGCCCTCGTCTGCGAAGACGTGCGCCAGGAAGTGACCGGCAACTTCATCCTCATCGGCGTCACCGCGTTCATCCGCGTGCCGCAGGTGCCCATCACCGCCAACCGCCTGTGCGTCTTCACGCGCTGGTGCGCGGGCGTGGGTAATTTCACCGAGACCGTGCGCCTTATCGCGCCGGACCAGACGACGATGATGCGCGAGTCGAAGGTGAAGTTTGCCCTGCAAGACCCGGCGCACAACGCGACGAACCTCTCCGTCTTCGCCCAGTTGGAGATTTCCGCAGGCGGCATCTACTACGTCGAGGTGCTCGTGGATGACGTGATGAAACTGCGTTTCCCGCTGCCCGTCGTCGTCGCCCCGCCGCAGCCGCAACCGGGGCAGCCCGCTTCCGCCGCTCCGCCGGTCGCGTGAGTCCGTGCGAGCGACTGTAAGTCGCCGGCACGCCGCTCCGCCTTGAACTTCCATTGCCCGCGCGTGTCGCCGCGTGGTTTCATCGGGCGACTTTGAGTGAACCAACCAAACTGCCCGTCTGGCAGCCGCTGACCTTCCGCGGCGTCGCCGGCTTCGCGCGCGCGCGCTGGACGCGGCTCCTGCTCCTGCAATCCATTGTCGCCGTCTTCGTCGCGGCCATCGTCGTTGTGCTCCTGAGCAAGTGCTGGTTCCCCGTCGTGACGCAGGCCGTGCAGGCACTCAGCGATTTCGGTTCGGTGCGCGGCGCTCGGCTGGCGTGGCCGAACGCGGAAGCCGTCGTGCTGGCAGAGAACCGCTTCCTGGGCCTCGTCGTGGATTTGGAGGAGAGCGGCAGCACCGGGCAGATTGCCGACCTGCAAGTGGAGTTCACCCGCGAGCGCATCAAGTTTGTGTCGCTCCTTGGCTACGCATCCTGCCCCTATCCCAGCGGTGTTGGCATCGAGATCAACCGGCACACACTCGACCCGTGGTGGAACGCGTGGCGGCCCGCGTTCCTCTTCGGCGGTGCGTTCGCGACGGTTTTGTTTCTATTCGCAAGCTGGTTCGCGCTGGCGTCGCTTTACTCGGTGCCGATGCGGTTGCTCGCATGGCTCGCGGGCCGCGCCGCGTCTCCGGGCAAGTGCTGGCGGATGTCGGCTGCGGCGTTGCTGCCCGGTGCAGCCTGGATGGGCGGCGCGCTGCTTCTCTATGCGCTCGGGCAACTCTCGCTCGTTGGGATCGGCGCGGCCTTCGGCCTGCACTTTTTAGTGGGCTGGGTGTATGTGTTCGGCGTGCCGTTCTGCCTCCCGAGGAAGGAGGGCGACGCGCCTGCGGCCGGGGCCAATCCGTTCAACTCTGTGCCTGCGGCCGGGCTGGACGTGCCCTCGGCATCCGCCCCGGCAGAGAGTTCAAACCCGTTTCAAAACCCGCAGCCGCCGTCGGCGGACAACGGGTGATTGCGCCCGGTGAAATCTTTCCGCTACGCTGCGCGCCATGACTTTCCCGGCGTGCAGACGCCTTGTGTCCGGCTTGTTCCCGCTGCTGCTTTGCGCGGCGGGGTGCATCCCCACGCGGGACAGCGCACAAGACGAGCAGCGCGACCCGGATTTTTTGCGCGGCCAAGAGTTGCGCCAACGGCTTGACCACACTGGCGCAGCTGCGGCATTCGAGCGGGCGCTGGAAGCAAGCCCCCGCTCTGCCTCCGCGCACTTCGAGCTTGGACTTCTCTTCGAGCAACCGCTCAACGACCCGGCGGCTGCCATTTATCACTTCGAGCGTTTTCTCCGGCTTCGTCCCACCTCCGACCGCGCGGAAATCGTCCGGCAACGCGTGAACAACTGCAAAATGGAACTCGCCAGAGTCTTCCTCATCGCCCCCAACACGCCCTCCATGCAGAAGGAATTGCACAAGCTCAAAACGGAGGTCGAGCGGCTCGGCTTGGTGAACAATCAGCTCCGTCGCCAGGCGGAGACGCTGCCCGCGCAAGCGCCCGCCCGCTCTGTGGCTTCGGCGTCCCCGCCCGTGAATGTCGTGGCCGCCCAATCTGCTCCGCTCACCAAGGCCTCTGCACCGGCAGCCATCCCTGCGCGACCCGCGATGACGCCTGTGGCGCTCACGATGCCTGCTGCCGCGCCGAAGTCGGCCAAGGTTGCCGCGCCCACCGCCCGCACGCACACCGTCAAGCAGGGAGACATCCCCGCCACCATTGCCAAGCAGCATGGGCTGAAGTTGGAAACCCTCCTCGCGGCCAATCCCAATCTTGACCCGAAGCGCATGAAGATCGGGCAGATCGTCACCATACCTGCGCCTTGAAACCGTCGGCATGAGACGCCTCGCCTTCCTCGCCATCACCGCGTTCTTTCTCACGATGAACGTGCTCCTCTGGCGCTCCGAATTCCGCGCACAAGGCGAAGGCACGCCTGTTGCATTGGCGGTCGTCTGGGAACGCATTCTCCGTGCACCCGACGACTCTGACCTCGAAATCTTCCATCAGAAAAAGAAAGTCGGTCACCTCCGCTGGGCAGCGAACGCAGGCGAGTTGGCAACGACGAACACCCCGGCCGCGGACGACAACTTGCAAGAGGGCATGGTCCGCAAAGTCGGTGGCTACACGCTCGACATTCTCGATGGCCGGCTCGACCTGGGCGCGGATCGCAAGCGCGTCAGGTTCACGATGAACTCCGCGTTCGCCGCGAACCACCAGTGGCAGACGTTCGGCGTGCAGTTGAGCCAGCGGCCCTTGAGCCTCGACGTCGCCGCGTCCGCCACGAACCAAACACTCTCTGTTAGTTTCCGGGATGGCGACGAAACCGTGCAACGCTCCTTGACCTTTGCGCAGCTTCGCGACCCGAAAGCCCTGTTGCAGGAGGTGGCTGGCCCGATACCGCTGGCCCTGCTGACTAGCGGACTGCTCAGCGGTTTGAGTGGGGGCACCGCGGCCCCAGAGCTTGCTGCATTGCCAGCGCTGCAAAAACTCGCTTTCGGTCTCCAGTGGGACTCGCGGCAGGACTGGCTGAAGATCGGCAGCGCGAAGCTGCGTTGCTACCGCCTCCAGACACGCGTGCTGGAGAAACACCAGGCGACCATCTACGTCAGCCGCGTCGGCGAAATCCTGCGCGTCGAGTTGCCCAACAACATTGTGCTCCAGAACACCCGGATGCTGCTGCTGTGAGAACAAAAGCGATGCTGGAAACTGGATGCCAGATGCTGGATGGCGCTCGAAGGCCGACTGGCTTCATCCAGCATCCAGTATCCGGCATCCAGCATCGCCGCTGCTCCCCATGATCGAACTCCTCAACCTCACCAAGCGTTTCGGCGACCTCACCGCCGTCAACGACGTGACACTCACCGTAAACCGCGGCGAGTTCTTTGCCGTGCTCGGCCCGAACGCCGCCGGCAAGACCACGACCATCAAGATGATCACCGGCCTCATCAAGCCCACGTCCGGCTCCGTCCGCGTGGCGGGCCACGACGTGCAGGCCGAGCCGCTGGAGGTGCGCCGCCGGCTGGCCTATGTGCCGGATTTCCCCTTCCTCTACGACAAGCTCACACCGTGGGAATTCTTCCGCTTCAGCGGGCAGCTTTTCCGGATGCCCGATGACCGCATTGAGGCCTCCGCACGAGTGCTGATCCCGCGCTTTAATCTCGAGGAGTATCTGCGCAAGCCCATCGAGGGCCTCTCGCACGGCACGCGTCAGCGCGTCGCCATCGCCGCCGCGCTGCTGCATGACCCGGAGGTCTTCGTCATTGATGAGCCCATGGTCGGGCTCGACCCGCATCACGCCCGCGTGGTGAAAGACATTTTGAAAGAGCGCACGCGCACCGGTATGACGGTCTTCCTCTCGACGCACCAACTCAGCGTGGCCGAGGAGATGGCCGACCGCATCGGCATCATCCACCAGGGCAAGTTTGTCGCCGTCGGCACGAGCGACGAGCTGCGCCAGCAAAGCGGCTCCGACGGCGTGCTGGAGCACTCCTTCCTCGCCCTCACCCGACAAGAGGCGAACCTCAGCGAGGAAAACGCCAAGCCAAGGTAATTGGATTTCTTGGCCACAGATGGAACACAGATGAAACACAGATGGGGAGGGGCTACCGCAGCGAAAGCTGTCTCGGGCGAACTGCCTTATCTGTGTTTAATCTGTGTTCCATCTGTGGCTAAAAACAGCTCCCCCCAGTATGTCTAAAATCGTCGGCCTCGACCTCGGCACTACCAACTCGCTCGTCGCGACCGTGGACTCTGGCATCCCCTACGTCATCGCCGACGCCGACGGGCACCGCCTCTGCCCCAGCGTCGTCCACTTCCCCGCAGCCGACGCCGCCCCGGTCGTCGGTCACGCCGCCAACCGCGTGCGCGTCCTCCACCCTGCCAGCACGGTCTATTCCGTGAAACGCTTCATGGGCCGGCGCGGTGCGGACATCGCGCGCGAGGAGATGCTCGTGACCTATCCCGTGCGCGGCGAGGGCGCCGGCCCCGTCACCATTCCCGTCCACGGCCGCGACTTCTTGCCGGAGGAAATCTCTGCTGAAGTCCTCAAGAAGTTGAAGCACGCCGCTGAAGCCGACCTTGGCGAAGCCGTCACCCGCGCCGTCATCACCGTCCCCGCCTACTTCAACGACGCCCAGCGCAACGCGACGAAGAGGGCAGGGGAGTGGGCCGGCTTCACCGTCGAGCGCATCGTCAACGAACCCACCGCCGCCGCCCTTGCCTACGGTCTCGACCGCCTCAAGGAGCATTCCAAAATCGCCGTGTATGACCTCGGCGGCGGCACCTTCGACCTCTCGATTCTCGAACTGAACGCCGGCGTCTTCCAAGTCCTCGCCACCAACGGCAACACCCGCCTCGGCGGCGACGACCTAGACAAACGACTGGTGGAGTTCCTGTTGGAGAAGGTTGAAGAGATGAAGGGGGGAAGAGTTGAAGCGAAGGATTCCACAGCCGCCCCCTCTTCAACCCTTCAGCCCTCCCTCCTCGCCCGCCTTCGCGAAGCTGCCGAGGCCGCGAAGATTCGCCTCTCGACCGAGACCGAGGCCGAGATTGTCCTCCCGTTCCTCACGCCCGATTTCAGCTTCAGCTACAAGCTCACGCGCGAGGAGTTGGAACGCCTCACCCGCGACATCATCGAGCGCACTCGCCAACATTGCCTCCGCTCTCTCGGCGACGCGAAGCTCGAAGCAAAACAGCTCGACCAAGTCATCCTCGTCGGCGGGCAGACGCGCATGCCGCTCGTGCGCCGCCTCGTCAGCGAGTGGTTCGGATGCGCGGAGTTCGAGGAGGAACGCGGCAGCCTCCGCCTCGGCGACAGCTTCCACGAGCGCACTGGCCCGATGTTGAACACCTCGCAAAACCCCGACGAAGCCGTTGCCCTCGGCGCGGCGATTCAAGCCGAGATTCTCAGCGGCGGTTTCAAGAACATGCTGCTGCTCGACGTGACCCCGCTCTCGCTGGGCATCGAGACTTTCGGCGGCTTGATGAACGCCATCATACCCCGCAACAGCACCATTCCCATCAAGGCCGGCGAGGTCTTCACCACCGCCGTGGACCACCAGCGCGAGATGCTCATCCAGGTCCTCCAAGGCGAACGTGAACGCGCCGCCGACAACTGGAGCCTCGGCAAATTTTCCGTCGCCTTCGAGCGCGCCCCGCGTGGAGTCCCGCGCGTCGGCGTGCAGTTCGAGATTGATGCCAACGGCATCCTCCACGTCCTCGCGCGCGACCTGAAGACCGGCGCGCAGCAGGTCGTGGAGATGAAGTCCGCCGTGGACGTGGCCGACACCGAGGTTCAGCGCATGGTGGAAGAGTCCGTCGAACACGCCTTCGAGGACCTCGCCGCCCGCCGCTGGATTGAGGCGAAGTTGAAAGCCCAAGAAGTTCTGACCGCCGCGCAAACCGGCCTCGCCGAGTGCGCCGCCGAGCTTGACCCCGCCTACCGCGCTCAAGTCGAAGCTGCGATTCACGAACTCACCACCGCCCTCGCCACCGAGCAAGCCAGCACCCAAACCGGCGACCTCACCCGCTTGAAGTCCGCCCACACCGCCCTCGACGCCGCCACCCAGCCCCTCGCCGACGTGCTGATGGACAAAGCCATGGAAGCCATGCTCCGCCAGCGCGGCGCCATCGGCTGATATCGAGTGCGGTGGCAGAGCGCAGCGGTGACACCGCTTTGAGAAGGGTAGGCGTGCAGCGTCCGTTCGCTCCGAAAGCCTCGCCGCTGCGCTCTGGCGGAAGCGGATTTGATCTGCTTGCGGCTGGAGAATTCCCAACTCCATCCAGCTGCGGAGCGGTGAGCTTTGGAGTGCGTTCTACCGCCGGACTCCCAAAGCTTGGCTCAGGGTTGCTCGCGGTTGCCGTCCAAGGCCGCGAAGGGGGCAGTGGCGAAGCCGTCGGCTGGCGGTTGGGCGGACTTGGGGGTCGGCACCGCCGGCGCGTCCGTGCGGATAACGGGCTTGGCGATTGGTTCGCGATGCTCGGCACCGGCGTTCTCGCCTTCTTCGTTCAGGGTGGGATGCTTGGCGCGCTTGTTCTTGGGCAGCGGGCTGATCATCACGTTGATGGTCTTGCCCAGCAGCTTGGGGGTGAAGTCGGGGTGGCCCCACGGCGCGGCTTCCTTGAGGAAGCGCTCGACGACTTGCTGGCCAATTTCTTTGTGGGCCATCTCACGGCCGCGGAAGCGGAGGAGGACCTTGACCTTCATGTCTTCGCACATGAAATCAATCGCGTGCGCGAGCTTCACTCCGAAGTCGTGCGGGTCAATGTTGGGGCTGAGTTGCACCTCTTTGACCTTGTTGGCGTGCTGGTGCTTCTTCGAGTCCTTGTCCTTCTTGGACTGCTCGTAGCGGAACTTGCCGAAGTCCACGAGGCGGCAGACGGGCGGGACGGCGTTGGGCGCGATCTCGACCAAGTCCACGGCGTGCTGGCGGGCGAGGGTGAGGGCTTCGGCGAGGGCTATGACTCCGAGCTGCTCTCCGGCCGGACCGATGACGCGGACGTCGCGGGCGCGAATCTTCCCGTTAATTCGGTAGGCTGGCGCGGGAGGGGTGCGAGGGGAAAAGGGGCGGCTCAATGCGCCCTCTCCGTTTGAGGGTTATCCATGCGAGATGTCGAAACTAGCTTCTGTCATTCAACTAATGGCGCGGATTACTACGGAGTTGGCCCCCGTGGCGCAAGCGAAATATGGACGGGACGATTTAGCCACAGGTGGAACGGATGGCTGCGGATGGAGAAACCGAGCCTGCGGGCCAGCCTTTTTCCGCTTCCGGGCGACGCGGGGACAGGGCGTTTACGGGGGTCCACTCGTTGTTCGCCCTCGGTGTTAGGTTCATTCCATCGAGAGCAGTGCAGGGCCGAAAAATCGTTTTACCACCTTCCGTCCTTGCCCTACCTTTGCATTGCATGGACTGGCAGCAACTAGCAGCTCTCGCGATTGTTGGGATCGCAGCCTTCCTGCTCCTGCGCTCACAGCTTCGCCCGCGCGGCGGCTGCCTTTCCAAGACTGGCCCCTGCGGCTGTTCCACCACCGGTCCGGCTCCCAAGGGTTCCATTATATTTCGCGCGCGCAAAGGCGAGCGGCCGCAGGTCATCGTGAAGCTGCCCTGAGCCAAGCCACCTCGCCCATCATGTCCAAGGCCAACTCCTCACCCAGCGCCGCGTCCGGTCGCAACTCGCCATGACCGGTGAGATCAGCCTGCGCGGACGCGTGCTGCCCGTTGGCGGCATCAAAGAAAAAGTCCTTGCCGCAGCCCGCGCAGGCATCAAGCAAGTCCTGCTGCCCGAGCACAACAGGAAGGATTGGGCCGAAGTGCCCGGGGAAGTCCGCGCGAAGATGACCGTCCACTTCGTCCGCCGCATCAGCGAACTCCTCCCCTTGGCCTTGGTGGAGGCGACAGCGACGAAGGCCAAGAAAGACAAAACCAAGTGAACTCGAATCTATCTTTGGCAGGGCGAGTCCTCGCCAGCGCGCTCGTCTGCTTTGCAATGCTCTCCGCGCTTCCCGCCGCGCAACCCACCGAGGGTCGCCAAGTCATCTCCGATCCCGCCATTCAGCGCGCCGAGGGCCAGCGCATCGCCGCCGAGGCCCGCGCGCTCGCGCCCAAGGCCAGCAGCACAAACACGGCGACGCTGCGCCTCTTCGGCTCGAACCGGAAACTGCGCGCCGAGATACCCGTCACCATCCGCACCACGGTCACGGACGACCAGTGGCACACTGACTACACCAGCGGCGATGGCGTGCGCTTCCGCGTCTCGCGCTCGCACAACACACCCAGCCGGTATGCCGTGGGCCGCGAGACAGGCCAACTTCAGCCGGCGAGCAATCTGCTGGTGCCCTTCGCTGGCTCGGACTTCTGGCTCGTGGACTTGGGTCTCGATTTCTTCCATTGGCCGGAGCAGCGGCTTTTGAGCAAGGAACAGCGTCGAAGCGAAGCGTGTTTCGTGATCGAGAGCGTCACCGCCAAGCCGACGCCCGGCGGCTACTCGCGCGTGGTGACCTGGCTGGATCAGGGCACTCTCGGCATCGTGGCGGCCGAGGCCTACGACACGCGGGGAAAGCTGCTGAAGGAGTTTCAGCCCAAAAGCTTCAAGAAGGTCAACGGCCAGTGGCACCTCAAGGAGATGGAAATCCGCAACGAGCAGACCGACTCGCGCACGAGCCTCGTCTTCGACGTGGAAGTGCAGTAGATGGACGGCATGCGGTGTTCTGCCCAATTGAAGCCGTCTTGGAGACGCGCCAATCGCCGTGCTAGTCTGCCGTCCGACATGAACGAACCGTGGGCATCGGCTGCGGCAGTGGCACACGCGGCCACCGTGGTGCGGAGTTTCCGGCACTGGCTCGGGCGCGACCTGCTGCTCGGCATCTCACAGCCACGGGAGCTGGCGGCGGCTCTCTTCGCTGCGCCGTTTGTGCTCGTCTCGCACGACACGCAGGCTGACCCGGTGCTGAACTATGGCAACGCTGCCGCGCTCACACTTTGGGAAATGTCGTGGGCGGAACTCACCGGCACCCCATCTCGACTCACTGCGGAGCCGATTGCCCGTGAGGAGCGCGCGCGGTTGCTCGCGCAGGTGACGCGGCACGGGCACATCGCGGATTACGCCGGGGTGCGCATCGCCAAGTCGGGCCGGCGCTTCCGCATCGCGCAGGCGCGCGTGTGGAATCTCCGGGATGAAGCCGGTGCCCACTGTGGGCAGGCGGCGATGTTCGACCATTGGGAATACTTGTGAACGCCGCATCTCTCCACCTGTGCCCTTTGCTGGCTGGCCTTGCCCTGCTGGTTGTTGGGTGCAAGCCCGACGCCGTTCCAGCCTCGTCGTCAAAGGCCAGTCCCGCCAGCGCCGCACCAAGCACGCCGCCAGCGCAGCCGGTCCCGCGCCCCGCGCACGTCATTCTCGTCAGTTTCGACGGAGCGCGGCCTGACTTCGTGCAGCAGGCACGGATGCCGATGTTGCACGCGATGGCACGCGAGGGCGCGGTGACGTGGACCGCCCGGAGCATCGTGCCTCCGCTCACGCTGCCGGCGCACACCTCCATGCTCACTGGCCTCGCGCCGGAGGAACACGGGGTTTATTGGAACCAGTGGATACCGGCCTTCGGTCCGCTGCGGGCGCAAACGGTCTTCATGCTGGCCAAGGCCAGCGGGCTTTCCTGCGCTGTCTTTTCCGGCAAGGACAAGCTCGCCCACCTGTTTCCCACCGGCTCGGTGGATCACGTTTCGTTTCCGCTCACCGATCCGCAGGATTGGTCAGGGACGAACGTCTTCTCCGCGCGCAGCGTGGCGGCGCAGGCAGTGAGCTACTTCACGCAGCGCAAGCCGCACCTGATGTTCGTGCATTTTCCGGATGCGGACATGGCGGGGCATTTTTACGGCTGGCCCTCGCCGGAGCAGTTTTCCGCGCTGGCGGAGTGCGACGCGGCGCTCGCGCTGCTGCGCAAAGGTGTCGAGCAGGCAGGTGGGACGAATAACGTCTTCCTGCTCACGGCCGACCACGGTGGGGCGGGCTTGAATCACGGCGTGGACCGGCCTCAGGACATGACCATCCCGTGGATCGTCTGGGGCTCAGGCGTGCGGCGCGGCTATGCGCTGACAAATCAAGTGACCCTGCCCGACACCGCCGCGACCATCGCGTGGCTCTTCGGATTGAACCTGCCAACGAATGCCATTGGCCGGCCCGTGCGCGAGGCGTTCCGGTGAGCTGAAGTGCGATTGCCGCCGTATCGCGACCTTGCCGGAAAAAAGACTTCCGCCCAACCCACACCGGACTATCCTCACGACATGGGAATGCGCCGCGAGGCACGAGAACGTGCCATCCAGTTTCTCTTTCAATGCGACTTGAACGCCCCGGACCAGATGGTCGAGGCGCTCGATCATTTTTGGGATTCGCAACGCCGTTCCGCCATTGCCCAGGCCTCCGACGGCAAGTCCACCTGGGGCGAGCAAGTCGAACTGCCACCCCCCACCACCGCGGAGGCGGCGCTGCGCCTCTTTGCTGACCCGCTCATCTTGGGCACAATCGAGCATCGTGCGGAGGCGGACGCAGTCATCACGAAGCACGCGAAGAACTGGGATATTTCCCGCATGGCGGCCGTGGACAGGAATATCCTCCGGCTCGCCATCTTTGAGATGCTTCACCGCGAGGACATCCCGCCGGTGGTCAGCATCAACGAGGCTGTGGACATCGCAAAAAAATTCTCCACTGACGACAGCGGCAAGTTCGTCAACGGCATCCTCGACAAGGTGCGCAGCGAGCTCATGAGGGCCGCCCGCACCCCCGTTTCCAAGCCCTGACCCGCACCGCCATGTTCGCCGACCTGCACATGCACACGACGTTCTCGGACGGGACGTTTTCCCCCGAGGAGATGGCGCAGGCGGCCCAGCGCCACCAACTCGCCTGCGTCGCGCTGACGGACCACGACACGATGGCCGGTTGCGCGCGGATGGGGGCGGAGTGCGCGCGGCTCGGCATTGAGTTCGTCCAGGCCACAGAGCTGACTTGCGAAGTGGATGACGTGGAAGTTCATCTGCTCGGCTACTTCATCAACCCGTCGAACCCGCGCTTCCTCTCGAGTCTCGTTGAGTTCCAGAAGGCGCGGCAGAACCGCATCCACGAAATGGCTGCGTGCCTCCAGCGCAAGGGCGTTCCGCTCCAGGCTGCGGCTGTCTTCGCCATCGCCCAGTGCGAGTCACCCGGCCGGCCGCACGTCGCGCGTGCGCTGGTGCAGGCGGGCCTTTGCAAGACGATGGACGAGGCCTTTGAGCGTTATCTCAAAAAGCACCGGCCCGCGTGGGTGCCGAAGTTCAAGATTTCGGCTGACCAGGCCATCGAGCTGATCCACCACGCCGGGGGAGTGGCGGTCATCGCACATCCGGCGCTGAACAAGAGCGACGACATCATCCCGCTGCTCGTCGAGGCGGGCGTGGATGGCATCGAATGCTTCCACACCCGGCACTCCACCGCTGCCAGCCAGCACTATTTGATGATGGCGGAGCAATATGACCTCGCCATCAGCGGCGGCTCCGACTGCCACGGCATGAACAAGGGCAAGCCGCTCATGGGCGGCATCAAGCTACCGGTCATCCACGTCCGCCAGCTCGAAGCCCGCGCCCGCCGCCGCCGGGAAAAGACTTCGACGGCAGCGTGAGTTTCAGTTCAGTCGTCGCCCGTCCGCACCCTTTCACGCACCACGCTCAGCATGGGACTGTTCTCTAAAATCAAAGCAGGTCTGCACAAGACCGCTGCCAAACTCGGCCACGAACTCAAACGCATCGTCACCGGCTCGCCCAAGCTGACCGGTAAGACCCTCGAAGAGCTGGAGCACGCGCTGCTCGCCGCCGACCTCGGCATGGCGATGACCCAGCAGATTCTCTCCGCCGTGAAGCTGGCCTACGAATCGCAGGGCAGCGGCGGGCTGGATGTCTTCGCCATCGCCACACAGGAAGTCGAGCGAAGCCTCTCTGCGACGAACGCCGCACTGAATCAGCAAGCCGGCGGCCTCACCGTTGTCTCCGTTGTCGGCGTCAACGGCACGGGCAAGACCACCACCTCCGCCAAGCTCGCGCACCTTCTGCAAGGGCAGGGGAGCATCGTCTTGCTCGCGGCCTGTGACACTTTTCGCGCGGCCGCGATTGAGCAGCTCAAGCTTTGGGGGGCGCGTCTCAAGGTTGATGTCGTCGCCGGCGCTTACCACGCCGATCCGGCCGCCGTGGCGCACGACGCCATCACCGCTGCGTCCGCGCGCGGCGCGAGCTACCTACTCGTGGACACCGCCGGGCGCCTGCACACGAAGAGCAACCTGATGAAGGAATTGCAGAAGGTGCATCGCGTGATGGGCAAGCAGCTCCCCGGTGCGCCGCACGAAGTCCTGCTCGTCCTCGACGCGACCACCGGCATGAATGCGTTGCAACAGGCCCGCGAGTTCCACAAGGCCGTCACGCTCACCGGCCTCGTCATCACCAAGCTCGACGGCACCAGCAAGGGCGGAATGGTCGTGGCGATTCAGAAGGAGCTGGGCCTACCCATCAAGTTCATCGGTGTGGGCGAGCAACCGGACGACCTTCAGCCCTTCGATGCGAAGCAGTTTGCGGCCGCGCTCTTCAGCGAGAAGTAACGGGTTGGTGCACCCCCGTTCGACGCCGCATCACTCCACTACTCCATCACTCCGTCAGATTCGGTCCCACTCAATCGGCTTCGTGCAGTCCACCCGCGGCAACTGCTCGCGCACGGCCTCGGGATACTTCTGCGCTGCGCCCGTGTTGAAAATCACGATGCGCTCGTTCGGTTTGATTTTTCCTTCCTGCAGCAACACTTCGAGCGCACCGAGGCACACGGCCGTCTCCGGGCACATAGCGATGCCTTCCCGCGACGACGCGAGTTGCATCCACTTGGGAATGTCCGCCTCCGGCGTCGCGAGCGCCACGCCGCCACTGGCGCGCACGGCGTCGAGAATCATGAAGTCCCCCACCGCCGCCGGCACGCGGATGCCGCTGGCGATCGTCGCTGCGTTCTCGAACTTCTTGGCGAAGCGGTCGCCCTTCTTGAACGCGTCGGCGATGGGCGGGCAGCCCGTGCTCTGGCAGGAAATCATACGGGGCTTCTTCGAGGATTTGAGCCAGCCCATCGCCTCAAGCTCCGCGAACGCCTTCCACATGCCGATGAGTCCGGTGCCGCCCCCGGTCGGGTAGAGAATCACGTCGGGCAGCTCCCAGTCGAACTGCTCGGCGAGTTCGAGGCCCATCGTCTTCTTGCCCTCGATGCGATACGGCTCCTTGAGCGTGGAGACATCGAACCAGCCCTTCTTCGCCTTGCCCTCGCCGACGATGCGTCCGCAGTCGGTGATGAGGCCGTTGACGAGAAAGGTCTTCGCGCCCGCGAGGTAGCACTCCTTCTGGTTGATGACGGGCGTGTCCTCCGGCATGAACACATACGCCTCCATGCCTGCGCGCGCGGCGTAAGCGGCCATCGCGCCGCCCGCGTTGCCGGCGGTGGGGCAGGCGACGCGCTTGATGCCGAACTCGTTCGCCATCGTGATGGCCATGGTCATTCCGCGCGCCTTGAAGCTGCCGGTGGGTAGGCGGCTCTCATCTTTCATGAAGAGGTGCTGCACGCCGAAATGCGCCGCGAGCCGCTTCGTCTCCAGAATTGGAGTGATGGTTTCCGTTAGCGAAATGATGTTGGCCGGGTCGCGCACCGGCAGCATTTCAAGGTAGCGCCAGAGCGTTGGGGGTCGGCCAAAGAGCGCCTTCTTTGGAAACTTTTTCTTGAGCGCGTCGAGATCGTATTTCACCCAGAGCGGCTTCTGGCAGGCGGGGCAGAGATTGTGGACTTTGTCCGCATCGTAGCGCGTGACGCAGTTCGCGCATTCGAGGTGGGTGACAAAGTTCATGCGCGGATGGTTGGGAGGGGAGGAAGGAGAGTCCAGCGTAAAGCTCGGAAGCAGCGGTCGAGAAACGTCTGCGCATTGGCTCTGGTTTTCGGCCTTCAGCATCGCTTCAATTGAACCGCCTTGCCTTCCGTCCAACGCCGGACAAAATCGCCCGCACATTATGAATCGTCTCCTGTTCACCGCCGCGCTGACACTCTCCGCCTCTCTGCTCTCCGCCGAGAACTGGTCCAACTGGCGCGGTCCGCTTCACAACGGCTCCAGCCCCGAGAAGAACCTCCCCGCGACCTTCAGCAAGACTGAGAACATCAAGTGGTCTGTCGCGCTCCCCGGTGCATCAGCCGCGACGCCCGTCATCTGGGGCGACCGCGTTTTCGTCACGGCCGCAGACATGGCGACCAAGAAGCAATACGCCCTCTGCCTTGATCGCAAGACCGGCAAGGAACTGTGGCGTTCGGAAATCAGCGACTTCGCCTCCGACGGCCAGGGCAGCAACTCGTGCTCGCCCTCGCCCGTGACCGACGGGAAGCTTGTCGTGTTCTTCTACGGCACCGGCGACCTCGTCGCGTTCGACTTCGCAGGCAAAAAGATTTGGGACCGGAACATCGGCCCGTTTGCCTTTCTCTGGACCTTCTCCAGCAGCCCCCTGTTGGATGATGGGCGGCTGATTATGCAGGTGTTGCAGCGCGATACCGCCGTGAGCGGGCGCGGCAAGCCGGATGGCAACGAGTCATTCCTGCTCGCGATTGACCCGCAGACCGGCAAAGACCAGTGGCGGCAAGTCCGCGCGTGCGAGGCAAAGAGCGAAGCGCTCGAAGCTTTCAGCACGCCGGTGCCCTTCACGCACAATGGGCGCAAGGAGTTCATCATCGTCGGCGGCGACTGCATCACCGGCCACGAGCCGGCTACCGGCAAGGAACTCTGGCGCTGGGGCACTTGGAACCCGACGCACATCACTCACTGGCGACTCGTGCCGTCGCCGACTGTCGGCGCGGGCGTCATTCTCGCGTGCGGGCCCAAAGGCGCGCCTGTCTATGCTGTGAAGGCTGGCGGAAGCGGCACGCTGAACAACAAGTCCCTCGCCTGGCAGAGCCATGTGCAAAGCACCGAAGACGCCGCCACCGCCGCGCCCTCGCTCAACGAGCGCGACCTGACCACCGACGTGCCCACGCCGCTCTTCTACGACGGAAAGTTCTACGTGCTGAACGGCGGCAAGAAAAAGCTCCTCTGCGTGAACCCGGCGGACGGCAAGGTTATCTGGAGCGGCGACCTCGGCGGCAAGTCCGTCTTCCAATGCTCGCCCACGGCAGCAGATGGCAAGATCTACATGATGAACTTCGACGGCGAACTCTCCGTGGTCCAGGCCGGTGGCACCGAGTTCAACCGCCTGCACACTGCGAACTTCAAGGACGAGGGGGACGCCACCCGGCTGCGTTCCAGCGTGGCCATCTCGCAGGGCAACCTCTACATCCGCACCGGGACGAAGCTCTTCTGCGTGGGGAAGTGACTCGCGTAGGAGACGACGTGAGGAGTCTCTGACAATGGCATGAACACCTCGCCTAAAATTCAGGACGTGACCGTAGGCCGCGAGCGCCTGACGCTGAAGTTGGCGGACGGTCGCACCACCACCGCACCGCTGGCATGGTATCCCACCTTGGAGGCCGCCAGTGCCGCCGAGCGTCGGCTCTGGCCGTTGTGCGGGGCCGGGCGAGGAGTGCATTGGACGGCACTGGATTATCACCTGAGCGCAGCAGGAGTGCTTCGCGGAGCGCCCGAGGGAAAGCGACTGCTCGCGGCTGCTTGAGCCGCCGCTCTGCCCAGACTGTGTCCCTCCCCTACAAAATCGCCACGCTCCTCTACTGCTTCAATGCAGCAGACGAAGTCCTCCTACTCCATCGCGCGCAGGAACCGAATCGCGGCCGGTGGAGTCCGCCCGGTGGCAAGCTCAAGACCGACATCGGCGAGTCGCCCTACGTCTGCGCCTGCCGCGAAGCTCACGAGGAAATGGGGCTCGTGCTGAAACCCACGGACCTCCAACTCACCGGCCTCATCAGTGAGCACGGCTATCAGGGCAACACCCACTGGCTCATGTTTCTCTTCGAGGTGAAACCGCGCCTCATCGCCGTCCCGCCGCCGCACGCGGAGGGGACATTCCAGTTCTTCCCGCGCCCCGCGTTGGGTGGCATCGCCCTGCCGGAGACGGACCGCGAAAGCATCTGGCCCTGGTTCTGGCAGCATCGCGGCGGATTCTTCGCCGCGCATTGCCATTGCCACGAAGGCGGGCGCAACGAGTGGACACTGGAAGAGTCGAGCGTGTCCGGTGGAGCGCGGACGCCCACGTCCGCGTAAACTCGTTACGCCAAAATCCCCTTCACCACTCGCCCTTCGTCGCCGACGCCCGTGAGCCGCACGTCGAGGCCTTGGAATTTCACGCTCATGCGCTTGTGGTCAATGCCGAGCTGGTGCAGCAGCGTTGCCTGCAAGTCGTGGACATGGACGACGTTCTCCACCGAGGCGTAACCCAGCTCGTCCGTCGTGCCATAGACCGTGCCGCGCTTCACGCCGCCGCCACAGAGGAACATCGAGAAACCCTTCATGTGATGGTCGCGACCGGGGCCACCCTTGTTCGACTGCGCCATCGGCGTGCGCCCGAACTCGCCGCCCCAGACGATCAGCGTGTCGTCGAGCAGTCCGCGCTGCTTGAGGTCCGTGATGAGCGCGGCGGTCGCGCGGTCCACGTTGGCGGCGTTGCCCTGGATGAACTTCACTAGGTCGTTGTGATGGTCCCAGTCGCGGTGATAGAGCTGGATGAAGCGCACGCCGCGCTCCGCCAGCCGCCGTGCGAGCAGGCAGTTCGACGCGAACGAGCCATCGCCCGGCTTGCAGCCGTAGGAGTCGAGGACGTGCTGCGGCTCCTTCGTCACGTCCACGAGGCCCGGCACCGCCGTCTGCATCTTGAAGGCCAGCTCGTATTGCGCGATGCGCGTGGCCAGCTCCGGGTCATCGTCCACGACCTGCTGCGCGCGGTTCAACGCTTGCACGGCCGCGACCACGTCGTGCTGCTGCGTGGGGGAGACGCCGGGCGGGCGGTTCAGGTAGAGCACCGGGTCGCCCTTCGAGCGCATCGCGACGCCTTGGAACTGGCCGGGGAGAAACCCGCTGTGCCACTGCCGCACGGAAATCGGCTGCGGGCTGCGGCCCTCCGTGGAAGTCAGCACCACGAAGCCGGGCAAATCCTCGCACTCGCTGCCGAGGCCGTAGAGCACCCACGAACCCATCGAGGGCCGTCCCTGTATCATCGAGCCCGTGTTCATCAACGTGTGCGCCGGGTCATGGTTGATGGCGTCCGTCTTCATCGAGCGGATGACCGTGAGTTCGTCCGCGACCGTTCCGAGGTGCGGGAAGATTTCCGAAAGCTCCGTGCCGCTCTGCCCGCAGCGCTTGAAGGCAAACTGCGGCGCGAAGCATTTCAAGGTCTGCTCCTGTAACTGCGCGAGCTGCTGTCCGGCCGTGAACGACTCCGGCATCGGCTGCCCGTGGAGCTTCGCGAGCTGCGGCTTGGGGTCGAATGTCTCCAAGTGCGACGGTCCGCCCGCCATGTAGAGCCAGATGATGCGCTTGGCACGCGGCGCGAAGTGGAGCGGATTCACCGCACCCTTCCAGCGTGCGGGCTTGGGGGAATCAGCGGCGAAGCCGGAGCGGTTCAGCAGCGAGGACAACGCCGCCACACCGAGGCCGGAGCGCCCGAGGAAAGCGCGGCGCCGCAGGTGGGCTTCGGCTTGTGACGGCCGGTTCACGCCATGATTCCCTGAATCGGCTTCGCGCCTTCTACGCCGGAGAGTTTCACGTCGAGGCCTTGGAACTTCACGGACAGGCGCGAGTGCTCGATGCCCAGCAGCCGCAGAACCGTCGCGTGGAGGTCGTGGACGTTCACGATGTTCTCGACGGCGGAGTAGCCGAGTTCGTCGGTTGCGCCGTAGCTGATACCTCCTTTGATGCCGCCGCCCGCGAGCCAGATGCTGAAGCCGGCGTTGTGGTGATCGCGACCGCTGCCGCCCTGGCTCATCGGCGTGCGCCCGAACTCGCCGGCCCAGACGATGAGGGTGTCCTGGAGCATCCCGCGCTGTTTGAGGTCGGTGATGAGGGCCATGCACGCGCGGTCAATCTCGGCGGCTTTGAGCGTCACGCCGTCCTTCACGCCGCCGTGGTGGTCCCAGTCCTTGTGATAGAGCTGGATGAAGCGCGTGCCGCGCTCGGCGAGTCGGCGCGCGAGGAGGCAGTTCGCGGCGAACGAGCCGTCGCCGGGCTTGCAGCCGTAGAGGTCCATGATGGCTTGCGGCTCCTTCGAGGTGTCCATCAGCTCAGGCACGCTGGCCTGCATCAGGAAGGCCATTTCATACTGCGCGATGCGGGTAGTGATTTCCGGGTCGTCCACCACGGCGTCGTATTTCCGGTTGAGCGCGTTCACCGCTTGCACCACATCGCCCTGCTGGTCGCGCGTGATGCCGGCGGGCGTGCCGAGGTAGAGGACGGCGTCGCCCTTGCTGCGCAATTGCACGCCTTGAAAGCGGCTGGGCAACAGGCCCGACGACCACTGGCGCGCGGCGATGGGCTGGTTCTGTCCGCCCTTGCCCAGCGAAGTCAGCACCACGAAGCCGGGCAAATCCTCCGCCTCCGTGCCGAGGCCGTAAGTGACCCACGCGCCCGCACTGGGGCGGCCAGCAATCTGCGAGCCGGTGTTCATGAACATGTGGGCCGGGTCGTGGTTGATGGCCTCGGTGGTCATCGAGCGGATGACGCACAGTTCGTCGGCGACGGTGCCGGTTTGCTCAAACAGCTCGCACATCTCCTGGCCGTTCTTCCCGAACTTCTTGAACCCGAGCTGCGGCCCGTAGCAGTTCAGCTTGGCACCCTGCAACTGCGCGATTTGCTTCCCCTTCGTGAACGAGTCCGGCATCGCCTCGCCGTGCATCTTCGCGAGCTGCGGCTTGTAATCCCACGTCTCCAAGTGCGACGGCCCGCCCGCCATGGTAAGCCAGATGACGCGCTTGGCCTTCGCCGGAAAGTGCAGCGGGTTTACGACGCCGGGCCACTTGTCCTTCGCAGCAGTCTTTTTCGCAGCGGCGAAGAGGCTCGGCTGAAGCAGGGAAGCGAGGGCAGCGGTGCCCAACCCTTGGGCGGTGCGGCCAAGGAAGCCACGGCGGGTCTGCTGTTGCTGACGGAACTGAAGGAGGTCGGAGTGGAGATTCATGGCTTAGGAGCGGGTAATCGTTTCGTGAAGGTTGAGAATGACCCGCGCCACGCTCGTCCACGCGGCGAGTTCCGCGTGGTCGGCGGCGGGAGGCAGCGGGGCGAGGCCGACTTTCAGGAGGGACTCGGCGGCGGGCGCGTCGGCCTTGTATTGGGCGAGGTGTTTGTCGAAGAGCGCGCGGGCGGTGGCGAGTTCGTCGGGTCGGGGGGCGCGCCCGAGGGCCTGCTTCCATGCCCAAGTGAGGCGGGCATTCGCGTCGCCAGTGGATTCCTTCACGATGCGCGCGGCGAAGGCGCGGGCGGACTCGACGTAGGTCGGGTCGTTGAGCAGCACGAGGGCTTGCTGCGGGATGTTCGAGCGGGTGCGCTCGGCGGCGCATTCCTCGCGGCTGGGCGCGTCGAAGGCGAGCATCGAGGGATGCAGGAAGCTGCGCTGCCACCAAGTGTAAAGGCCGCGGCGGAACTGGTCCTCGCCCTTGCTCGCGTCGTAGCTGCGCACGGGGAAGTTCAGGTTCTCCCAATAGCCGTCGGGCTGGTAGGGGCGCGCGCTCGGCCCACCAATCTTCGGGTTCATTAGGCCAGCCACCGTCAGCGCGTTGTCGCGCACCATTTCAGCCTCGATGCGCCAGCGGCTCTGGCGGGCGTGCTCGCGGTTGTAAGGGTCGCGGGTCTGCAAGTCCTTCGAGGCGGTGGACACCTGCCGGTAGGCCGCGCTGTTCACGAGCGTGCGGACCATGTGCTTCATGTCCCAACCGCTGGCGACGAACTCGCCCGCGAGCCAGTCCAGCAACGCGGGGTTCACGGGCGGTTCGCCCTGCGCGCCCATGTCGTCGAGCACCTTCGAGAGACCCATGCCGAAGAACTGTCTCCACAGCCGGTTCACGAAGACGCGCGCGGTGAGCGGGTTTTCCTTCGCGACAATCCACTCGGCCAAGTCGAGGCGGGTCAGCGGCGCATCGGCCTTCGCGTCCTTCTTCAGCGACACGGCCAGGAATCCGGGCAGCGCGGGCTGCATCGGCGGGCCGCTCTCGTCCATCCAGTTGCCGCGCGGCAGGACGCGGACGGTGCGCTTCGTCTCCGACACCACCGAGACGATGCACTTGGGAATCTTCGCCTCGTAGTCCGTCTTCGCCTTCTTCGCGCCGGCAAGTTGGGTGCGAAGGCCGGCCAGTTCGGGCGTGAAGCCCTTGAAGTGCGCGAGGAGCTTGTCCTGCTGGGCGGCGGTGCGCTTGTCGGTCGCGACCTTCAGGATGGCTCCGATGTCGGCGGTCGGCGCGGGAGGAAGTGCCACGCGGGCGCTCTCGGCGTCGGCAGTCGCGGCGAGGCGGAAGCGACCGAGCAAGTGGTCCTTCGCCGTGTGATTCTGTTTCAGCTCGACCGTCAGTGTGTCGCCGGGTTCGAGCGTGAGCGGGGCGGCGAGTTCCAAAACCAAGTGCTGCGCCTTGCCGACTTCCGGCAAGACCGCCCAGCCGAACGACCCGCCCTTCGCATCGGCGTCAATCGCAGAGGCGGCGGTCCACGCCTTGTTCGGGTTCTTTTCGCTGGCGACGGTCTGCTCGAAGGTCGCGCGGGCGGAGGCGAACTTCACCGACTCCGCAGCGGCCTTGCCGTGCTTCACCGTGGCGACGACTTCCGTCAGCACGAAGTTGCCGTTAGCCGCACGACCCGGACCACTCGATGGGAGCGAAGCATCCGGCAGCGCCTCGATGCGCAGGCCGGTCACTTCCTTCACGCCGTTGGTGATGGTCACGGTGTAAGTGTCCTTCTCCGGGCTTTTGCCGCTGGCGAGGACGGAGTTGTCGCCCTGGATGGCGAGCTTCGCGCCGCCGATGGAGGCGACCTTCGCGGGCTTGAGCGGCTTCCACTTCGCGTCGTGCTGCACGGCGGCGAAGGCGTCGTCCTGCCACTTGCCGAACGCGGCGGCGAGCTGCGGTTGCGGGCGGTCGAAGTCCGTCTGGAGCTTCGCAACTTCGCCGTCGAGACGCGCGACTTCCACCGTGTCCGCCGCGCTGGGGACGGGAATGCCTTCCTCGCGCTTGCCGATGATAGGCTCCTTGATGTCCGCGAAGAACGCACCCATCGAGTAAAAGTCGCGCTGCGTGGTGGGGTCGAACTTGTGGTCGTGGCACTGCGCGCAACCGATGGTCTGCGCGAGCCAGACGGTGCCGACGGCGCGGACGCGGTCGGTGAGGTAGCGCGACTCGTAGTCCTTCGCCTGCGCGCCGCCCTCCTCGGTGGAGAGCAGCAGGCGGTTGAAAGCGGAGGCCACGCGCGTCTCCAGCGTGGCGTTGGGCAAGAGGTCGCCGGCAAGCTGCTCAACGGTGAACCGGTCGAAACGCTTGTTCTCGTTGAACGACTTGATGACGTAGTCGCGGTAGGGGAAGACGTTGCGCGGCGTGTCGGAATGGTAGCCGATGGTGTCCGCGTAACGCACCACGTCCAGCCAGCCGATGGCCATGCGCTCGCCGTAGTGCGGCGAGGCGAGCAGGCGCTCGACGAGCTTGGCGTAGGCGTCGGGGGATTTGTCGTTCACGAAAGCATCCACTTCCTCGGGCTTGGGCGGCAGGCCGAGCAAGTCGAAGTAGAGCCGGCGCGCGAGCGTGCGGCGGTCGGCCTCGGGCGAGGGCTTGAGGCCAAGCGTCTTGAGGCGCGCTTGCACGAGATGGTCCACGGCGTTCTGGCCGGCGGGGACGGCGGCCTTCACGGGCGTCACGTAGGCCCAGTGCGTCTGATACTCAGCCCCCTCAGCGACCCAGCGCTTGAGCAACTCCTTCTGCGCACTCGTGAGCTTCTTGTGCGAGTCCGGCGGCGGCATCAGGTCATCCGCGTCCTTCGTGAAGATGCGTTTGACCAACTCGCTCTGGTCGGGCTTGCCGGGAACGAAGGCCTTCTTCGCGATGGCGTCCTCGCGCACATCGAGGCGGAGCTTGGCCTCGCGCTTCTTCTCGTCGGGGCCGTGGCAGAAGAAGCAGTTGTCCGAGAGGATGGGTCGGATGTCGCGGTTGTAATCCACCCTCTTCGCGCCAGTGGCGGGCGCGGCGAGAGCGGAGGCAGAGAAGAGGCCAGTGGCGGCCAGAGCGAGAAACAGGCGTGGTGAGGGCATAAAATCAGTTTGTTCGACCCGCGTCGTCTCAGTGCGATTCACCGGGCGGCAGACAAGGCGAACGCAGTGACTTTCAGGCAACGCAATTGGTTTGGCAATGGCTCGTGCCGGCGACCTCAAGTCGCGGCACAGCGTCATTTCTTCGCCGGCCCTGCATTGAGCAAGCCTGCCTTGTCCCAATGGACTGTGCCGCCTTCCTGCGTGAAGGCCATGCCGTTGAGTTTCGCGCCCGGATAGAGGCCGACCTTGTTCGCGGGGACTTCGAGGCGAATCCACTTGCCCGCCTCGGGCAGCGGGCCGAGGTGGCGGCGGCTGGGCGTGTTCAAAGTGCCCCACGCGATGGCGTCCTGGTCGCCCCAAGTGGCGCGGTGCTCCCAGCCGCCGGCGTTGAACTGGAGCATGAGCGCCTTGGGCTTGTCCGCCGGGTCGAGGAAGACGTGGGCATAGAGCACGTCTCCGCGCTTCACTTCGAGCTGCTCTGTCGCGCCGGTGAAGAAGTCCTGTGCCGGGCCGCCGCCGGTGCGTTTCAGGGCGCGTTTGCCGGCGTGAACTTTGCCGTCTGATGCCGTGACCCATTGCGCGGGTGCGCCGGACACTTGCGGCGTCGAGCCGGCGGGGAAGTCATCGTCCAGCCAGACGATGTCGCGCGCCTCGCCGTGCGGCGGTTCTTTGCCGGTCGTGGCCAGGCCGGTCTTGTCGAAGAAAACCTCGCCGTCGCAGACGGTGAAGGCCATGCCGGTGATTTCCATGCCGGGCGTGATGCCGAGCTTCGCGGCATCAACTTCGAGGCGCACCCATTTGCCGGCGGCGGGCAGCGCGCCCATGTCGAGCTTCTGCGGAGTGCCGGGAGCGCCAAACGGGACGGCGTCGCCGTCGCCCCAAAACGCACGATGGTTCCAGCCGGTCGTGTGGAACTGGAGCATCACCACGCGGGTCAGGTTCTCCGCCGTGAGATAGACGTGGGTGAAGAGCTTGTCGCCCTCGCACACGAGCAGGGGCTTGTCGCAGATGGTGAAGTAGTCCTGTGCCACGCCCATGCCGGAGCGCTGGAGCGATTTCTTGCCCAACAAGACCTGGTTGCCATCGCCCTGCGTGATCCACGAGTGCGGATGATTGTCCGCGTTGACCTGTGAGTTCGCGCCCGGCGGGAAGTCGTCGTCCACCCAAATGATTTCCTTGAGCTGGGCGGCGGCGGGTTGAGTGGTGAAGCAAAAGCTCACAAGCAACGCGGACGCGAAGAGGCACCGAATGGAGAGCGGATTCATGGCGGGAGTTTGCGCCACAGCGGCGGAGCGTCAAGCCGGCGGACGCGTCAGCGGCAGACTCTTGTCCCGCAGTCGGATGCTGTCCCATGCCACAGCGGACAGGAGTATCCGCATCACGGTGCGCGGGGCAGGAACGCGGCTGGGCCATCTGTGCGCAGCAAGTCCTTTAGCTCACCGTAATCGAAGTGGACGACGAACTCGCCGTTCGCGCCGGAGGCGATGGCGTAGGGGTTGAAGTAAATTTGCAGGCCGGTGGGCGAGAGGGTGAAAACGTCGAGCGCCACATGCTTGTCGAGCACCGCCTCCGGGTGCGGGGCGCTGATGGCCTTGAGTTTCGACACACACCGCATCGGCAGCTCGGTCAGCCAGCGGGAGTTCTCCCGGAACAATTCGGCCAGCTTCAAGGCCCGCAGGCCGTCGCCTTCCGCGATGAAGTTCGCGCCATGCCAGCGGGAGTGGTTGCCGTTGCCGCCGGTCTGGTCGTAGCCACACACGGAGAAGCTCGCGAGGTTCGTCGTGAGCAGTCGGAGCTGCCAATTGGCCGTGGATTCATATTCGTTGAAGCCGGGCAACTGCCGCTCGCGCAGCATCCCCTTCCAAAAGTCGAACGCCTCGCTGATGAACTCCGCCGCGTCGGTCTCGCACTGCGCGATGACTTCGCGGTTCACCACCGCGACAAACGCATTCGTCTCCGGCAGGCGGGGAAATTGCGCAGAGAATTCCTGCGTGCCGCCGACCCGCCCCAGCCGAATCCCGACCCGCCGTCGGAAGCTCAGATGCTCGAACTGCCGCGTCAGGCTCGCCGTGTCATTACCCCAGGAGGCGAGGCGGGGGAGTGTGGTCGTCAACTGGCGCGGGTCGACCGTGGAGGCGACGAAGGTCGCGGGTGGCTCCGGCGCGTCCTCGGGTGCGCGGGCGTAGGTTTTCTCACGCCACGGGTGCGCGCGGTTCGTGGTCCAGAACACGAGGGCTTGTCCGTGTCCTTCGCGATACAGCCAGCCCTGCCAACCCGGGGAGCGGCTATCTGCGTAGTCCAACTCAAAGAGATTCACATACACCAGTCGCCCATCCACGTCTCGACCGACGAACGTGCCGCCAGCAACGGGCCGGACCGGTGGCTGGCTGGCATCCCGCCAGCAGAGGAAGGTGAAACACGCGAGGGCGAGGACAAAGCCCAGCACGAGCCAGCGGCCGTTGCGGTGAGTCGGCGGGGCATGGGGAAGGCCGCTCATTTCGCCGCGTGGATGACGAGGTTGAGCTTGCCGATCTGGAGGCGGCTGCCGTCCTTGAGCGGCGTGCGTTTGCCTGTGGCCGTTTCGACGTATTCGATGACGCCATTGCTGAACGCGACGCTGGCGAAGCGCGACGGCAAACCGCGCACGAAGACATGGTCCTCGCCGCCGCCGATGGTCACGGCCTGCGCGCCGAGGTTGAAGTTCGTCGTTTCGTTCGGTGCCCAAATGACTTCGAGGCTCGCCTCGCGGAAGAGTTTCTCGACGAGCAGGGCGATCAGCGCGAGGGGCAGGCTGACGGGGTTCGCGGTGGATGACATTTCAGTTGTGAGTTGAGGTAAACAGTTTTGAACCACTGACCGGCACTAACCTGCACTGATGGGATTTCGGATTAGTGCCGGTCAGTGCCGGTTAGTGGTGCTTCATTCCTTGCCTTGACGGACGCGCTCCTTCTTCTCCTCCATCTCGGCGTTCAACGTCTTGCGGTCGCTGACGAGCTGCTTCTCCAGTTGCACGTAGGCCTCGGCGTCACCCTTCTCAGCGGC
>Ga0208960_1000284_pt1 | contig 28849 bp, 30 predicted proteins | sample GreLakmeON33MSRF_FD_187703 | JGI IMG/M metagenome (GOLD analysis project Ga0208960, IMG submission 187703) | Freshwater lentic microbial communities from great Laurentian Lakes, MI, USA - Great Lakes metaG ON33MSRF (SPAdes) | ecosystem: Environmental > Aquatic > Freshwater > Lake | place: Great... | reverse complement strand
ATCCGCACCCGGTGGCTGTGGATCGCGGTGACACTCGCGGCAGGTAACGCTATCCCACTTCTTCAGATTCATCCGCGCATCGTGCGCCATGATCAAGCGACGCTCGTTAAACTTCTCCAGCGTGGAATAGTCCCCAGCAAACTCGAGGTAGAGCTCCCGTACACCATCCACCGCATGCGTATAGAGCGCTAAGTGGAAGTTCTCAAAGCCCTGAGGAATATGACAGTCCTTGCAACCAGGATTCGCACCCAGCGCCCCGTAGTGGGAAGACTTCTTCAATTCCGCCGCCGTATAGGTCATCGAGTGACAGCTGGTGCAGAACTGGTCGGTGGAGACGGCAGCTTCCCCGCCAAATACCACCGCCACCATCACTACCCCTAGAAACGCTCCAATTAAGAGCGTACCCCCTGCTTTACCCCCACTTATAGTCATTTTAGTCCTCCAATCCTTTAACGCCAACCTTAGCGGTTGCCTGGAAATCCTTGTGGAACATCAACTCAGGCTCACGCTATCAGCGGTTATATGAGCATATCTGTTGCACGGTTGAGGCCATTATTCCAATCCAGTATTGATCGGTCTGGTTATGGCCCTTGTATATTTGTTAATGATTGAGGCGATTTAGTTCAAATTTAAAAATTGAACTTTTCTTGAAACGGCGGACTTTAGGATGAAGTGAAAATCGGCGCTACTGCACCAGAAATCGGGCCATACAGGACGTCACCGAGTACATTTAGATTTTCTACAACCGACAGAGGAAACAGGCACGCCTCGGCTACCTGTCACCTGTTGTTTCCACGCAGCGATACTATGAAAAATTACCGCTGCTTAACCCGTTGGACTCCATTATTGCCAGTCGACCTCATCGCGTGCCAGAGTGGAAAATTAGCTGTGTCAGTCGTGGGGTGATACGTGACTATCGCCAGGCGCCCCAAAGAATTAGTAGGCAATCGATTCACACCTTATGGGCATGGGGTTATATTTGGGGGTATTCCTGTTTCTATGAATTGTTAGATCTAATGTTAATAATCATTTCCGCAAACTATTCGATTGCAGTACCGCTATCGGAATTTCTGATCCTTATCTCACTGTGGTAGCAGATTCAAGGCGTTTCCAAAGGCATGTTCCCTTGCTTTGACTTTCTATCTGCTCGAGATACTGCCCATGGGCCTCGAGCTCCTCAGTACTTGCCTGCAATACCGTTAATTGCAAGTTGAATGGGCTCATAGCTGCATCGAGCGTTGGTTGAGGGATCTCGGCCTCCATGATCAGACTCTCCTGGCCACGGGTCATGGCAAGATAAACATCTGCGAGTAACTCCGCATCTAATAGAGCACCATGCAGGGTACGATGGGAGTTATCAACCTGATAACGCTCACACAGTGCATCCAGATTATTTTTCTTTCCTGGGTGAAGATCCTTGGCCATTTTCAGGGTGTCGGTGATTAGCTGGCAGTAGCTATTCAAGGGTTGTAGCTCAGCCAAACCCAGTTCATGGTCAAGGAAGCCCATATCAAAAGGGGCGTTGTGCATGATGAGCTCCGCACCATCGATAAATTCCAGTAGCTCTTTGGTGATGTCGTTGAATTTTTGTTTATCCTGTAGAAACTCTTGAGTCAGGCCATGAACCTGCAATGCACCCGATTCGCTCTCGCGTTCTGGATTTAGGTAGTGGTGTAAGCGTCGGCCTGTTGGCCTGCGATCAAGAATTTCAACCGCAGCAATTTCGACAATACGATGGCCAAGCTTGGGGTCCAGTCCTGTGGTTTCTGTATCAAGAAAAATTTGGCGCATGGAGTGTTTATGTAGAGGAATTATTTAACGGTAGGAAAAACAAGGAGACGCAATATAAATAGATCGCAACATGATTATCCGGTCAGTAGTAAATGCAGAAGGTTTATCTTTGAGCCATCCGAGATGGATATCAGCCCTCTCTAATAACTGATTCCACACCACGATTGGCCAGCATGTCTGCATGCTCATTTCCCTCGTGGCCCGAATGACCGCGCACCCAGAACCACTGGACTTGATGCTGTTGAGCTAAGTGATCGAGTTGTTTCCAGAGGTCATCATTCTTTACGGGTTTCTTGGCGGAGGTATGCCAATTACGTTTCTTCCAGGCATGTATCCACTCGCTGATGCCTTTCTGTACATACTCAGAGTCGGTATGTATATGCACCTCACATGTTCTAGTCAGAGCTTCTAGAGCACGTATCACCGCGAGCAATTCCATGCGGTTATTAGTTGTTAGCATCTCACCGCCCGATAGCTCGCGCGTACGACCATCGTACTTCAATAATGCACCCCAACCCCCAATGCCAGGGTTGCCCTTGCAGGCGCCATCAGTAAATATTTGAACTACGCCAACTCGCTCTTCCTTCAATCCTCGCCTCGATCGTTTATTGTAGTACGGGCGGCTATGCGCGGCTCTTCCCCGATATCATTGCCGTTGAATCTACCAGTAATAGGCGCCATTCCTCTCCTGGCAGCGACAGACTCTTTCCATTCAGGCCTGATAACACGCATGCCATGGACACGCTTAACCGCTTGCAAGAAATACACTCCACCGGAAATGGGCCACCAGCGATCACCGGCGGCCTCCATAAAATTAAATCGGTGCAGCCACTTCTCTTGACTGAATGGCGGTGCGTAGCAGCATAAACGTCCTGCTGTCATCTCAAAATCTAACAATGCCAGCCAATCCTTGAGACGGGGGAGGGCGATAAAGTTTCCTCGCCAAGGGAAATCGTACTTGCTCGATCCAAACCAGCGTCGTATCCCCCAGAGACTACGAGGATTGAATCCAGAGATAATGACATGGCCTTCCGGTATCAGTATGCGTTGGACCTCCCGTAGAATCTGGTGTGGGTTCGAGTTAAATTCGAGTACATGTGGAAGCAGTACTAGATCTACGCTGCTCGTTGCAATCGGCAAGAAATCGGGTGCAGCCCGGAGTGCGGCATTCTTTTCAATTCCGGCACTGAATTGAAAGGGCATGCGATTAGTGCGCAGAAAATCATATTGTGGAAATCCTATCTGAACCGAGTTATAGCCGAATATATCTGCGACCGCCTGATCGAAATAGGCTTGCTCCCGCTCGAGTAGATACTGACCGAGAGAGGTTTCAAACCATTGCTGCGTAGTCTGCATCGGCATATATAATGTCCGAATAGTGCCTAAGAGTACACTTATGAGGATTGATAATTTAATCGCGAACTGACTAAATTATCCTGGTCACAGTAAATTTAACCTAGTCAAACTCAATTACAACATGCTAAATATAGTACCGGTCCGCGCATTCACTGATAATTATATCTGGATCATTCACAACCACCGCCATGCTGCCGTAGTCGATCCAGGTGATGCCATTCCGGTGTTGGATTTTTTGCGACATGAGGATCTTCAGCTCGTTGCCATTCTCAATACTCATCATCATAACGATCACGTCGGCGGTAATGCAGCACTGCTAAAAGAATTTTCGGTGCCGGTCTATGGGCCCGCGCAGGAGTCTATTCCGACTGTTACTCATCCTCTGAGTGAGGGGGATAGTGTACATCTCGTTGAACTTGCTCTTGCTTTAAAGGTGATCGACATTCCTGGCCATACCGCAGGTCACATCGCTTATTATGGGGCAAACTTACTCTTTTGTGGCGACACCCTTTTTGCCTGTGGCTGCGGGCGGCTATTCGAGGGAACCGCTCAGCAGATGTACTCTTCACTACAGAAGCTAGCCATACTGCCTGACGCGACCCAAGTCTATTGTGGTCACGAGTATACATTGGCCAATATTCACTTTGCAAAGGCAGTCGAGCCCGGTAACCCAGCATTATCCAAGCTTGAATCCGAGATGAAAAGCCTTCTCGCGCAGGGTATTCCCACCCTACCATCTACAATAATCAGGGAGAATGCCACCAACCCATTTTTACGTTGCAATCAGCTTGAAATCATTCAGAGCGCTGGTAGCTATGTTGGTTCATCATTGACTGATCCAGTGAGTATATTTGCTGCAATTCGTAATTGGAAAAATGACTTTGTAACCCCTCGAAGAGAGCAGTGATAGAGACTGCTAGCTCGTTGTTTTCTCCTCTCTTCAGTATATTCGAATCGGTCCCTCAAGGATGGCGTCAACTACTGCATGATGCATCATAGTTATAAAATCGTGATGCGATATCAGTAATTAAGCATTTGCTGACTGCACTCAGAGGTAAGATCCCTATAGGAAGTAATCTCAGTCATAATTGCAATAACATTTTCAGTCTGGCTCAGATCAGTAACTTGGTTGCATCAGAAAATGCCAGACATTTCCAATTTATAATCTTAACTAATTGATATCATGATAACTATCTCTATATCGAGCTAGATCAGATGAATAAAATAAAAGAAGATTCACCCGAACTGAAACTTGAGAAGCGTCAAAAGATCATTCAAATATCAGGTATTTGTTTATTCTTGATTGTGAATATTTTTTTCATAGATTCGCTCTACTTTAGAATCGGAAACTTGAAATATGCACTTGCAGGAGGGATCGGTTCTTTTGGTGCTTGGAAGGTATATAAAATTATAATTTGGCGTAACTCAAAATCAATTTAAGGTGAATGGGATATGGAGTCATCGATACTCTTAAATTCAATATTCTTGGTCGTTGCCGGTTATGTGAATTACTACTTTTTTAGAAGACTGTTCCCGAATACTAATAAAGTTGTTGGAATTGCGGTCGTGTGTGGAATCATATTGATATACTCGTATCTGTATATTGGCCAAAAGTAACGTTCAAGTCTGGGGGTAGTAGTTAAAGGTGCCGTAATGATGCCCCAATCGACATTCTCAACATTCATCTAGCTGCTGAAAAACCATCAAAGTCAAAACTTTGATGGTTTTGACGAATTCTAGAAACTAAAAACCCCTCTAACTCATTGAGTTAAAGGGGCTGTGTGGGTTGCGGGGGCAGGATTTGAACCTACGACCTTCGGGTTATGAGCCCGACGAGCTGCCAGACTGCTCCACCCCGCGTCAGTGAAGGGGAATTATAACAAGACGGACTTCCTAGGGTCAAATTTGTTAGGGCAGGCGGGATTCTGCCCGTGCGGCTATAGGTGCGTGTAAACGGGAAATAATGCTGATGGAATGGTTATTGAGTGTACGGCATGGGCCGATGTTCAGTCATTAAAGCTTCTAATATATATATCTAAATCAATAGGGTATTCTGATATTGGAAAAATTTCAGTAATTACTTTCTCATAAGCTTAGGTGGCTCTGTCACAGAACTGTCACATTTCTATCGTAGTATCCAAATTGGCCGATATGTTCCTCTTTTTTCAAAAGGTATTTGTGTGTGACAGCAAAGTCTCTCGCTAAAAGTGGTCGGCCTAGAAGGCTTGGGTACAGCTATCGTCGTAACTTGAAAGAGCGTTTCATTGAGGCAGTGCTATTTTTGATGGCATTCGCTTCAGTTGCAATCACGCTGGCTATTGTGGCGATGCTGGTGAAAGAGTCATATGCATTTTTCCAGCATGTCTCTATCTGGGATTTTTTGACAGATACGCAGTGGACACCGCTTTTCGATGATGCACACTACGGCATATTGCCCCTAGTCTCCGGTACTTTGGTCAGTTCTACGGTGGCATTGCTGGTAGCGATCCCACTGGGCACCATAATCGCGATCTACCTATCCGAATTTGCACCATTTGCCGTGCGTGAGATCGCTAAGCCATTTCTCGAGTTGCTCGGTGGCGTACCGACGATCGTATACGGGTACTTTGCACTTCTTTTTGTCACCCCATTGCTCCAAAGAATCTTTCCTGAGTTACCAGGATTTAGCCTGCTCTCAGCAGGACTGGTGATGGGCATCATGATCATCCCTTACGTAAGCTCCCTATCTGAGGATGCGATGAGGGCAGTACCCATGAGCATGCGAGAGGGATCTTATGCAATGGGTGCCACGCGGTTTCAGACAGCCATTAGGGTTGTGATGCCGGCCGCTTATTCTGGCATTGCTGCGGCATATATTCTTGGTATTTCCCGCGCAGTGGGTGAGACCATGGTGGTGGCAGTAGCGGCCGGCATGCAGCCTAATTTGACTTGGAACCCGATGGAGCCAGCGGCAACCATCACCGCCTATATCGTTCAAGTAAGCTTGGGTGACCTGCCTCACGGCAGTATCGGTTACCAGACCATCTTCGCGGCCGGGCTTACACTGCTGCTAATGACGCTTATATTTAACATTATCGGCCATATTTTACGTAAACGGTATCGTGAAATTTATTAGGCCCGAGTCAGTGGCTAACTACACTTCATTTCCTTATCTGTTGGTTTTTTGCCAAACGGATGAGTATATTTTTCGGATTGAAATCGATGAGTAAATCTGACAGGCTTACCGAGATCCGTGCCATCATCGTACGGCACAAGCGTTGGGATCTGATGTTCATGGCTGTTGGTATGTTTGCATTGATGATCGCTGTGCTTACCTTCACGGTGCTATTTGCTCAGATGATTATCGATGGGATGCCACGCCTGTCCTGGGACTTCTTCACCTCCTTCCCTTCGCGGCGACCGGGTTCGGCAGGCATCCTATCTGCTTGGGTTGGTACCTCCCTAGTGATGCTTGTGACGATTGCGACTGCAGTGCCAATGGGGATCGGTGCCGGCGTCTATCTTGAGGAGTACGCGCCGAAGAATCTTGTGACCGAGATTATCGAGGTCAATGTGACCAATCTTGCCGGGGTGCCATCCATCATTTACGGACTATTGGCATTGGGCCTGTTTGTATATCAACTAGGATTTGGACAGAGTGTCCTGTCAGCGGGGTTAGCTTTGGCATTGCTCATTCTGCCGGTCGTGATCGTCACCACCCGTGAGGCCATCCGTGCGATCCCTGTAGCCATTCGTGAGGGTTGTTATGCTCTCGGTGCAACAAAGTGGCAGACCGTTTCTGATCATCTGATACCCTACGCTGCGGCAGGGATTCTGACCGGCATTATCATCGGCCTAGCTCGTGCGATTGGTGAGACTGCGCCTATTATCACTATCGGCGCTATGACCTTTATTGCTTTTCTGCCTCCATCACTGGTCCAGGCCGAATTTCCATTTCTTTCTTTCGAGTGGCTAACATCACCATTCACAGTGATGCCGATTCAGATGTTTAATTGGGTATCTCGGCCGGAAGAGGCATTCCAGTTAAACGCGGCAGCAGCTGGACTCGTGTTGGTGGTAATGACGCTCACAATGAATGGACTGGCCATCTACTTGCGTTATCACATGCGTAAAAAAATCAAATGGTAGAGGACCGCATGCAAGAGAGCATTGATTTAAAGGGTACACTGAATCAGTACAAGTCAGAAGTGAGGGACTTGAGTTTCTATTATGGAGACTTTAATGCCCTTAAAGGCATCAATATGGTATTGCATGAAAAGAAGGTGACTGCGCTGATAGGCCCCTCTGGCTGCGGCAAGTCCACTTTTCTGCGTTGTTTTAACCGGATGCATGATCTCTATCCTGGCAATCGGTATGTGGGTGACATCATTTTGCACCCAGACAATGTCAATATCCTTGCAAGCGATGTCGATCCGATCGAGGTACGGATGCGAGTCAGTATGGTCTTCCAGAAGCCTAACCCCTTCCCCAAATCAATCTATGAGAATGTCGCCTATGGACTGAGGGTTCGTGGTGTCAGGCAGCGTGCCATACTGGACGAGAAGGTGGAGGAGGCTCTGCGTGATGCAGCGCTGTGGGACGAAGTAAAGGATCGCTTGAATCAGCTGGCCTTCAATCTATCCGGTGGTCAGCAACAACGTTTATGTATTGCACGTGCACTTGCCACAGACCCAGAAATCCTATTATTTGACGAGCCCACCTCGGCACTTGATCCGATCGCGACCGCCAGTATCGAGGAGCTCATCACTGACCTTAAGGATAAGGTCACCATTCTCATCGTTACTCACAATATGCAGCAGGCAGCACGGGTGTCGGACTTTACCGCCTATATGTATCTGGGAGAGCTCATTGAGTTTGGTGTCACCGATACCATTTTTGTTAAGCCTAAGAATAAGCAGACGGAGGACTACATCACTGGGCGTTTTGGTTAAGGGGGGGGCAGTAATCTCTAATATTTTATAATTATGATATATTACAGATAGTTAGATTCGTTTTCGTCGATAATTTAATACTCCAGCAGGGTGCCCGTATTTTGCACCGTAGCAGTCGACCCCTATCCCACCATTTTATTTTCAATTTCATATGCGTAACGCCCACTGAGTTCGTTATATTTTCTTGTTCCGATTTGCTTCCTGAGATTGACCGGATACCACTTCACGAGTAACATTCGCACCCTTTAGGGGCAAAGACGGCTATGCGCTCAAAGCTGGTTGCGGGCAACTGGAAGATGCATGGTGGAATGGCGCAGAACAGGCTCCTGCTCGACTTGATCGTGGGTGGGACAAGAGGTTTGTATGGGGCAGATTGTGCTGTGTGCGTGCCATACCCTTACCTGTCTCAGGTTCAGTCATTGCTGCAAGATACTCATATTCTCTGGGGTGCTCAGAACATGAGCCAACATGAGAAGGGTGCCTACACCGGTGAAGTATCAGCGACAATGCTGACAGATTTCGCTTGTCGGTATGTGATTGTTGGCCATTCTGAACGTCGCGCATTGTATGGTGAGGATAGTCTCACCGTAGCGTTAAAGTTTAAGGCCGCTCAGTCTGCCGGATTGTTGCCCATCCTCTGTATCGGAGAGACGCTGGAGCAGCGTGAGGCGAATGTCACTGAGCAAGTGATCGCGGATCAATTGGATGCGGTAATTGGATTGCTGGGAGTGAGTGCGTTGGCCAAATCGGTTCTTGCCTACGAACCGGTATGGGCCATCGGTACGGGTAAGACTGCAACACCCCAGCAGGCGCAGGATGTGCATGCATTCATACGTAATAGAGTGGCCGACAAGGACATTGAAATCGCAGCCGGGTTACAGATTCTTTATGGTGGCAGCGTCAAAGCGAATAATGCTTCTGAGTTATTTTCCATGCCTGACATTGATGGAGGATTGATTGGTGGTGCTTCACTCATTGCGGATGAATTTATTGCGATCTGTCGTGCTGCACAGAGTTAATTTTTTGGAGTAAACGATGGAAACAGTTATTTGGATAGTCCATTTGTCGACTGCTATTTCGATAGTTGTTCTGGTCTTGCTGCAACATGGCAAGGGTGCTGACATGGGGGCCGCTTTCGGAAGCGGCTCATCGGGTAGTTTGTTCGGGGCCAGCGGATCGGCAAACTTTCTCAGCAGAACTACCGGCGCGTTAGCGGCCGTGTTCTTTATTACTAGCCTAGGTCTTACATACTTCTCAGGTAATAAGGTTGAGACTCAGGGGGTGATGGATCGGGCGATACCTGCCCAGTCATCTAAGCCAGAGGGTTCTTCCCCATCAATTCCAGCAAGTATTGATGCCTCTAAAGCAAGAGAGATACCCGAATAAACTAATTTAGCAGTCGATTGAACGATTGCTTGAGTCAGCGTTCCAACATAAGGTTTTTTAGACTCAGAATTCAAATTAAGCTGCCGTCGTGGTGGAATTGGTAGACACGCCGTCTTGAGGGGGCGGTGGCGAAAGCTGTGCGAGTTCGAGTCTCGCCGACGGCACCAAATTTTAGGGAACAAAATCAGGAGCGAGTAGTTAAGAGTAGGCATTACAGATTGTGCATTTGCGACACGCTTACCCATTAATTCTCGGTTTCTAGTTACAACGATGCTAGAAAATTATTTCCCCATCTTGCTGTTTATCCTAGTCGGTCTAGCCGTTGGTGGTGGGGCTATGGCGTGTGGATGGTTGCTGGCGCCTAATCGGCCCGATAGTGAGAAGCTCTCTCCCTATGAGTGCGGTTTCGAGGCGTTCGAGGATGCGCGCATGAAGTTCGACGTACGCTACTATCTGGTTGCTATCCTTTTCATCTTATTTGATCTGGAGATCGCATTCCTGTTTCCCTGGGCGGTAGTGCTGAACGAGATTGGTACGTTCGGTTTTGTCGCTATGATGATCTTTCTCGGCATTCTCGTCGTTGGTTTTATCTACGAGTGGATGAAGGGTGCTCTAGAGTGGGACTAGCCCTATGAGTATTGAAGGTGTAATGGAGAAGGGATTCGTCACCACCAGTTTAGATTCAGTCATCAACTGGGGGAGAACTGGATCCATGTGGCCGATGACGTTCGGTCTGGCCTGCTGTGCTGTGGAAATGATGCAGGCCGGCGCGTCACGATATGATCTCGACCGTTTTGGTATTGTCTTCCGTCCGAGTCCTCGTCAATCAGACGTGATGATCGTTGCCGGCACGCTGTGCAACAAGATGGCTCCTGCGCTCCGCAAAGTTTATGACCAGATGGCCGAGCCTAGGTGGGTGATTTCCATGGGATCCTGCGCCAATGGTGGTGGTTACTACCACTACTCCTACTCTGTAGTCCGCGGGTGTGACCGCATCGTCCCAGTGGATATCTATGTGCCTGGTTGTCCACCGACAGCGGAAGCGCTTCTTTACGGCCTTATTCAGCTACAGAACAAGATTCAACGCACCAATACCATCGCCCGCTGAGTCATATATGACTTCCCCTCGCTTGGAAAAGCTCTCCCTTTCCCTACAGACCGTTCTCGTTGACAGACTTGTCAGTACGAATGAGCATCTGGGCGAGATGACGATCGTACTGCAGTCTGTCCATACGCTATCAGTCATGGAGATTCTGCGTGATCATCCAGAGTTAAATTTTGATACGCTCATCGATGTGTGTGGGGTTGATTACTCAACTTATGGCGCCGAGTCTCCTGCCGACGCGAATTGGCAAGGGAAGCGATTCGCTGCTGTCTATCATCTCCTCTCGATCCAACATAATTGCAGACTACGTGTCAAAGTCTTTGCTGATGAAGACGATTTCCCGGTGCTGGACTCGGTGGTGGGAATTTGGCCGGTTGCCAACTGGTTTGAACGTGAGGCGTTCGATCTCTTTGGCATTGTTTTTACGGGCCATCCCGATCTCCGACGCATTCTCACTGATTATGGTTTTATCGGGAACCCCTTCCGCAAGGATTTTCCATTAACCGGCAATGTGGAGATGCGTTATGACCAGGACCAGCAACGGGTAATTTACCAGCCGGTCAGCATCGAGCCTCGTGAAATTACCCCACGAGTGATCCGTGAACAGCATTACGGGGATAGTGAATGAGAATGTCTTGCTGGGAGGGTGTCAGTCATGGCTGAGATCCGAAACTACACCATGAATTTCGGCCCACAGCACCCAGCAGCACATGGCGTGTTGCGACTGGTGCTGGAGTTAGATGGAGAGGTGATCCAGCGCGCTGACCCGCATATTGGGCTGCTGCACCGAGCCACTGAGAAGTTGGCCGAGGATAAGACCTACATCCAATCTGTCCCCTATATGGACCGACTGGACTATGTTTCGATGATGGTCAATGAGCATGCCTATGTAATGGCTATCGAGAAGCTGTTGCAGATTGAAGTCCCTTTGAGAGCACAGTACATCCGAGTGATGTTTGATGAAATCACGCGCATCCTCAACCACCTACTCTGGATTGGGGCCCATGCGCTGGATGTCGGTGCAATGACCATGTTCCTCTATGCATTCCGTGAGCGTGAAGACTTGATGGATTGCTATGAAGCGGTATCAGGAGCTAGATTGCACGCTGCTTACTACCGCCCCGGTGGTGTCTACCGGGATTTGCCGAATTCAATGCCGCAATACCAGGCCTCGAGAATCCACAACGAGAAAGATACCAAGATACTTAACGAGAACCGCCGAGGCTCACTCCTCGATTTTATTGAGGATTTCACTAATCGCTTTCCTACGTATGTGGATGAGTACGAAACTCTATTGACCGATAACCGTATCTGGAAACAGCGTCTGGTTGGTATCGGGGTGGTCTCTCCTGACCGGGCCAAGGCACTGGGCTTTACTGGTCCAATGTTGAGAGGGTCGGGTGTGGAGTGGGACCTTCGTAAGAAGCAGCCCTATGAAGTTTACGACCAGATTGATTTTGACATACCGGTAGGGGTCAATGGAGATTGCTATGACCGATATCTGGTACGTATGGAAGAGTTCCGTCAGTCCAACCGCATCATCAAGCAGTGTGTCGAGTGGTTACGGAAGAATCCAGGGCCCGTGATAACCAGTAATCACAAGGTCGCACCGCCCGCTCGTCTTGGGATGAAGCAGAATATGGAAGAGTTGATCCATCACTTCAAGCTATTTACCGAGGGAATCCACGTGCCGGCGGGTGAAGTTTATTCCGCAGTTGAGCATCCAAAGGGTGAATTTGGTATTTACTTGATATCAGATGGAGCCAATAAGCCATACAGACTGAAGATCCGGGCACCCGGATTTGCTCATCTGGCGGCAATGGATGAGATGGCCCGTGGCCATATGATCGCAGACGTTGTGACCATCATCGGCACTCAGGATATTGTGTTTGGTGAGATAGATCGGTAATGACGTTACCAATATAAACAGTAATTTAAAGATGCTAACCGCAGAATCTCTTAAAAAAATTGAACACGAGGTCGCAAAGTACCCTGCCGAACAGAAGCGGTCTGCGGTGATGTCGGCGCTTGCCATTGCTCAGGATGAGAAGGGCTGGTTAGCCAATGAGACGATGGACTTTATCGCTCATTATTTAGGTATGCCGCCGATTGCAGTGTATGAGGTGGCGACCTTCTACAATATGTATGATCTGAAGCCCGTTGGCAAATACAAGGTGACCGTTTGCACCAACTTGCCATGCGCTCTGTCAGGAGGTAATGATGCTGCCGCCCATCTAAAGCAGAAGCTTGGTATCGGTTTTAACCAGACCACCCCGGATGGAAGTTTCACCTTGAAAGAGGGTGAGTGCTTAGGTGCTTGTGGTGACGCGCCTGTGATGTTGGTTAATAACAAGCGCATGTGCAGCTTCATGTCCAATGACAAGATTGATCAACTGCTGGAGGATTTAAGCAAGTGACACAAGTCACCCAGATACTCTTGGCGGGATTGAACCCGTCTGATCCAGATGACTGGCGCCTCAAGAATTATGTGAAGCGTGATGGATATGCTGCGCTTCGAAAAATCCTGAGTGAAAATATTCCTCAGGCAAAGGTTATTGAGGAAGTGAAGAAGTCTGCACTTCGCGGTCGTGGTGGCGCAGGCTTCCCGACCGGACTTAAGTGGAGCTTCATGCCCAAGCAGTATGAAGGTGATAAGTATCTGGTATGCAACTCTGATGAGGGCGAGCCAGGCACTTTCAAGGATCGAGACATCATGCGTTATAACCCGCATAGTCTGATCGAGGGGATGGCGATCGGTGCTTATGCGATGGGCATCAAGACCGGATATAACTACATCCATGGAGAGATTTGGGATACCTACGAGCGCATGGAAGAGGCGGTCGATGAGGCGCGTGCGGCCGGTCTTCTGGGAGACAATATACTCGGTTCGGATTTTAGTTTTCAGTTATATAACCACCACGGATACGGAGCATATATCTGCGGAGAGGAGACCGCTTTATTAGAATCCCTCGAGGGTAAAAAGGGTCAGCCACGCTTTAAGCCACCATTCCCTGCAAGTTTTGGTCTTTATGGAAAGCCCACCACCATAAACAATACCGAAACACTCGCCTCGGTTCCCTGGATTATTCTCAATGGAGGAGAGCAGTTCCTTCAGATCGGCAAGCCTAATAATGGAGGAACTAAGATCTTCTCAGTATCAGGTCATGTCAATAAGCCTGGAAACTACGAGGTGCCGATGGGCACCCCCTTTGCGAAATTGCTGGAAATGGCCGGAGGGATGCGAGGAGGAAGGAAGCTGAAGGGATGTATTCCTGGAGGATCATCCATGCCGGTACTGCCAGGCGATATCATGATGGAGACCGATATGGACTATGACTCAATTGCCAAGGCAGGCTCATTCCTTGGTTCCGGTGCCGTCATCATTATGGATGACACTACCTGCATGGTCAGGGCATTGGAGCGGCTATCCTATTTTTATTATGAGGAGTCTTGCGGGCAGTGTACCCCTTGTCGAGAGGGAACCGGTTGGCTCTACCGTGTGGTCCACCGGATTGAGACCGGCAGGGGCGTGATGGAGGACCTGGATCTGCTTGATAACGTGGCAGACAACATCCAGGGACGCACCATTTGCGCACTCGGAGATGCTGCAGCGATGCCGGTTCGTGCCATGATTCAGCACTTTCGTGATGAGTTCATTTACCACATAGAGCATAAGAAATGCTTGGTCTAGTCCAGATCTTCATTGGTAAAGTAGACCGCGCCTCCCCACTTGTGATTAATCCAAGAGCTTATATCCAATGACTAATATTGAGATTGATGGCAAGCAAGTGTCTGTGGCACCAGGCGCTACCCTTATGGATGCTGCCACACAGCTGGGTATCTACATTCCCTATTTTTGCTACCACAAGAAGTTATCGATTGCGGCTAATTGCCGCATGTGTCTGGTACAGATAGAAAAAGCACCCAAACCCATGCCCGCATGTTCTACCCCTGCGGTAGAGGGTATGAAGGTCTCAACCCATTCCGCGATGGCCATCGCTTCGCAGAAGGGTCAGATGGAGTTCCTTCTCATCAATCATCCGCTCGATTGCCCCATCTGCGATCAGGGCGGTGAGTGCCAGTTGCAGGATTTATCGGTAGGGTATGGTGCAAGTTCATCACGCTATACCGAACCTAAGCGGGTGGTGGCAAATAAGAATCTGGGGCCGCTGATCTCGACCGACATGACACGGTGCATTCTCTGCACCCGTTGCGTACGTTTCGGACAGGAAATTGCTGGGATTATGGAGTTGGGGATGGCGGGTCGTGGTGAGCATGCTGAGATCCTGACATTCGTCGGTAATTCGGTTGATTCGGAACTCTCCGGCAACATGATAGACCTATGTCCGGTCGGTGCTCTGGTCAGTAAACCCTTCCGATACTCTGCCCGTACCTGGGAGCTATCTCGCAGAAGGTCCATCAGCCCGCATTGTGGTCTTGGGTCCAATCTGGTGGTACAGATAAAACAGAACCGAGTGATGCGTGTACTACCGCGAGAGAGTGAAGAGATCAACGAGTGCTGGATCTCGGACAAGGACCGTTTCTCCTACGAGGGTCTTAATTCTGAAGAACGTCTGACCACACCGATGATAAAGCGAGATGGCAAGTGGCAAGAGTGTGATTGGCAGACTGCGCTGGAGTTTGTTGCTACCGGATTAAAAGCGACTAAAGAAAATCATGGTGCACAGAGCATAGGCGCATTAGCCTCTCCTCACAGCACTCTGGAAGAGCTTTACCTGCTGCAAAAAATGGTACGGGCGATGGGTAGCGGGAATGTAGATCACCGGCTGCGTCAATCTGATTTCCGTGCTGATGGGCAGTTGCAAGGTGCACCATGGCTGGGAATGAAGATTGCAGAGATCTCTCAATTGAAGTCGGCTCTAGTCATCGGAAGTACGCTTCGCAAGGACCACCCTTTAATCGCGCAACGGTTGCGCCAGGCGGTAAAGCAAGGGGGGGAACTCAATCTGATCAATCCATTTGGTGATGATCTGCTTACAGAAGTCGCTAATCATGCAGTCGTGGCTCCTGACGCAATAGCCACGATACTGGCACAGGTTCTGCGATCGGCAGCTGAATTGAAAGATGTGGAGATTCCGGATACGGTCAAGAAGACTGTTGTGACGGATACTGCGCGAGCTATCGCTGTTAGTCTCATTGATAACAAGCCGGCTGCAATCTTTCTCGGCAATCTGGCTCAGCATCAACCCCAATATGCTGACATTCATCTACTGGCACAGCATATTGCACGAATCACAGAGGCAAGTTTTGGCGTGCTGGGTGAGGCTGCCAATAGCGTGGGGGCATACCTTGTTGGGGCAGTGCCTGGAATTGATACCGTAGGACTGATTAATGGGTCACATAAGGTCGGGATGGGTGGCAGAAATGCTTCTCAAATGCTGGGGTTGAGTGATACCCCTGCTGCTGATCAATGTCGCTCCTACCTATTGATGAATCTGGAGCCAGAGTTAGACAGTTATAACCCTCAGCAAGCGATGAAGGCACTGCAGGGGGCGGATCTGGTGGTAATGATGAGTGCCTATAAAAAGAATGCAACCAGTATCGACTATGCTGATGTGCTGCTACCGATTGCGCCATTCACTGAGACTTCAGGCACATTCATCAATACCGAGGGACGTGCGCAAAGCTTCAATGGGGTTGTTGCACCGTTGGGTGAGGCACGTCCAGCCTGGAAGGTTCTTCGGGTGCTGGGAAATCTAATGCAGCTCAGTGGTTTCGATTATGAGACCCCAGAACAGGTACGGGCCGAAATCTTTCCTACCGACAGAGACATCACTTCGCATCTGAATAACAGTCTGGATAACCTTGCCGTCGGTGAGCCTGCGTTGGCCAGTTCTGGACTCCAACGTATTGGTGAAGTCCCAATATACCAAGCTGACCCCATTGTGCGCCGTGCAGAGTCCCTGCAGCGGACTCATGATGCGGCAGCGCCATCGGCATGGATGTCTGGGATATTACTGGACAAACTCGGTGTGACGGCTGGGGACACGGTCAGAGTTAAGCAGGGTGATGGAGAGGTGCAGATCACTGCTGCTCGTGACGATAAGTTGCCCAACAACTGCGTTCGAGTGGCATCTGCTCATCCTCTGACAGCAGCACTGGGTGGAATGTTTGGTGAGATCATGGTGGAGAGACTCTGACAGTGAGATCTAGGATTTATTAATGGAATACGCGCAACAATTATTTGGACAGTTTTTTGGTGCTGATTGGGGTTCGGCTCTGTTCAGTCTGACGAAGAATCTGGTGCTGATCTTGGCCATCGTGCTGCCGCTGCTGCTCAGTGTGGCCTATCTCACTCTGGCAGAGCGCAAGATTATCGCGTTCATGCAGATCCGCGTTGGCCCAAACCGGGTGACACTCTTCGGCATTCCGTGGCTGGCAGGCTGGGGGCAGCCCATGGCCGACGCTGTCAAGGCGTTGATGAAGGAGATCATCATCCCGAATGGCGCCAATAAGTTCCTATTCATCATGGCTCCAATCTTAACCATTGCACCTGCACTGGCGGCATGGGCAGTCGTTCCATTCTCCCCAGAGGTGGTGCTGGCAGACATTAATGCGGGCCTGTTATATATCCTGGCAATGACCTCTATGGGTGTTTATGGGGTCATCATTGCAGGTTGGGCATCTAACTCGAAGTATGCATTTATAGGCGCGATGCGGTGCGCAGCACAAGTAGTTTCGTATGAGCTGGCGATGGGATTTGCACTGGTCTGTGTATTGATGATGTCTCACAGTCTAAATCTGGGTGATATCGTCAAGGGCCAGGAGGGGGGGAGTTTTGTTAATTGGTACTTGATTCCACTATTCCCCATGTTTCTGGTCTACTTCATTTCCGGTGTGGCCGAGACCAACCGTGCTCCATTTGATGTCGCTGAAGGTGAGTCAGAAATTGTTGCGGGCTTTCATGTGGAATATTCCGGGATGGCTTTCACAGTATTCTTCCTAGCGGAATACTCCAATATGATACTGGTGGCAACACTTGCCAGTCTTATATTTTTAGGAGGATGGCTGCCCCCATTCGATATCGCTCCATTCACAATGATCCCCGGATTTATCTGGCTACTTCTGAAGATCGCATTCTTGCTGTTCTTTTTTCTCTGGTTCCGAGCGACGTTCCCACGTTACCGTTATGACCAGATTATGCGGTTAGGATGGAAGGTATTCATCCCAATGACGTTGGTATGGATCGTTCTGCTGGGATCGGTGATGCAATTGCCGGCATCGGTTTTAGGTTCATTCCCACTTAACTTGTGGTTTCACTAGGGGAGGAGAAGATCATGAGCCGTATCAAGGATTTCTTTCGGACCTTCCTCCTATTTGAACTAGTTAAGGGGATGATGCTTACGGGTCGCTACATGTTCGCGCGTAAGATCACGGTCCACTTCCCAGAAGAAAAAACGCCACAATCTCCTCGCTTTCGTGGGTTGCATGCATTACGCCGCTACCCCAATGGAGAGGAGCGGTGTATCGCCTGTAAGTTGTGTGAGGCGGTATGTCCAGCACTGGCGATCACGATCGAGTCAGAGCAGCGTGATGACGGGACTCGTCGTACGACTCGGTACGATATCGATCTAACCAAGTGCATATTCTGTGGATTCTGTGAGGAGTCCTGCCCGGTCGATTCGATTGTTGAGACTCGTATCCTGGAGTATCACGGAGAAAAGCGTGGAGACCTCATTTATACCAAGCAGATGCTTTTGGCGGTGGGTGATCGTCATGAGGATCAGATTGCAAAAGATAGAGAAGCCGATTCAGGATATCGATAAGTACCTATGGACTTTCAGAGCATAACCTTTTATTTCTTTGCAACCGTGCTGGTGGCGTCGGCTCTGGGCGTCATCACCGCCCGTAATCCGGTCCATGCTGCGTTATTGCTGGTACTGGCATTCTTTACCTGTGCCGGTCTGTGGTTGCTGCTTCAGGCAGAGTTTCTTGCGATCACGTTGGTGTTGGTATATGTGGGAGCGGTGATGGTGTTATTCCTGTTCGTGGTGATGATGCTGGACATCAATCTCGACCGCATGCGTGAGGGATTCTGGAAGTGGTTCCCATTCGGAGCGCTACTGGCATTGGTGATGCTGGCCGAGATCTCGATGGTTCTGATGGGACGCAAGTTCAGCGCCGATCAGATACCTACCCCACCATTACGAGCAGCTGATTACAGCAATACCAAGGAGTTAGGGCGTCTAATTTATACCGAGTATGTATACGCATTTGAGCTGGCAGCCGTGATTCTGCTGGTGGCGATCGTTGCCGCGATCGCGCTGACACTGCGCCGTCGTGTCGGCCCCCGTTTTATGGAGCCATCAGAGCAGGTAAAGGTAAAACGATCAGACCGGGTGAGGATGGTATCGATGCCGTCTGAGAAGAAGGAGTGATGATGATTCTATTGAGCGCTATCTTGAGAGGGGGCGATTAACGTGGTCTCGTTATCCCATTATCTCGTGCTTGGTGCCATCTTATTTGCGATTGGCATTGTGGGCATCTTCCTCAACCGGAAGAATGTGATCATTCTCTTGATGGCGATCGAGTTGATGCTGTTAGCGGTCAATATGAATTTTATTGCATTCTCGCATTACCTGCAGGATGTATCAGGACAGATTTTTGTATTTTTTATACTGACCGTAGCCGCAGCTGAATCGGCCATTGGTCTGGCGATACTGGTCGTTCTATTCCGTAACTTACGCACCATCAATGTGGACGACCTGAATCAACTCAAGGGATAGTTTCAGAGATTACATGGTATTCGTCACCTTGATAGTCTGACCCTAATAATTGGATTTAATGAAAGAGATGCAGTCACTATATTTACTGGTGCCGCTTGCACCCCTGGTAGGGGCGCTGATCGCAGGTCTATTAGGCCGTGTGATTGGGCCGACCTGGAGCCATCGAGCGACCATTGGATTGATGATCGTTTGTGTGGTCGCGTCAGTGACCGTCTTCATGGATGTCTTGCAGGGAAATACCTACAACGGCACGGTCTACACCTGGATGATTACCGGGGATGCCCGTTTTGAAATTGGCTTCCTGATCGATCAGCTATCAGCCACGATGATGGTGGTGGTGAGTTTTGTGTCTCTGATGGTGCATATCTATACCATCGGATATATGCATAACGACCCTGGATACCAGCGCTTCTTTAGCTATATATCACTATTCACATTTTCAATGCTGATGTTGGTAATGGCCAATAACTTCCTTCAACTCTTCTTTGGATGGGAGGCAGTGGGTCTGGTCTCGTATCTATTGATCGGATTTTGGTTTACGCGTCCGACAGCGGTCTATGCCAATATGAAGGCCTTCCTAGTTAACCGAGTTGGTGACTTCGGATTTCTCCTTGGGATTGGATTGGTGCTCATGTATTTTGGCACACTGGATTATGCATCAGTATTTTCCCAGGCACCTCAGCTCGCACATCAAACAATCGAAATTATCCCGGGGTCACCTTGGATGCTGCTATCGGTGACCTGTATCCTGCTATTCGTGGGTGCAATGGGCAAGTCAGCACAGTTCCCACTGCATGTGTGGTTACCCGATTCAATGGAGGGACCGACACCGATATCGGCACTGATCCATGCCGCGACCATGGTGACGGCAGGCATCTTCATGGTGGCACGGATGTCCCCCCTGTTTGAGTTATCGGATACTGCGTTGTCAGTGATACTGGTGATCGGTGGCATTACAACCCTGTCCATGGCATTGGTTGCGATTGTGCAGAATGATATCAAGCGCGTGGTCGCGTATTCCACTCTATCGCAGCTAGGCTACATGACGGTGGCGCTCGGTGCTTCAGCCTACTCGGTTGCGGTATTCCATCTAATGACCCACGCATTTTTCAAGGCGGTTCTATTCTTGGGAGCAGGATCAGTCATCATCGCAATGCATCACGAGCAAGATATGCGGAAGATGGGTGGCCTCAAGAAGTACATGCCGATAACATACTGGACCATGTTCATGGCCGCACTGGCCAGTTCAGGGGTCCCCGGGTTTTCTGGATTCTTTTCCAAGGATGCGATCATAGAAGCGGTCCATTTTGCTGATATTCCGGGTTCTGGTTTTGCGTATTTCTGCGTTCTGTCGACCGTATTCATCACGGCCCTTTATACCTTCCGACTGGTATTCATGACCTTCCATGGAAAGCCTCGGATGGATCATCATACCGAGGAGCATCTGCATGAATCTCCCTGGGTGGTGACATTGCCACTGACTATTCTCGCAATCCCCACCATCTGTGCAGGGTGGTTGATCGGACCAATGTTGTTTGGAGGCTATTTCGGAGAGGCGATATATTTTTCCCCGCAACATGGAGCCGTTGCACAAATGGCAGCAGAATTCCATGGAGTGGTGGGAATGATGACCCACTCACTCAGTACAGCACCATTCTGGCTCTCGATAGGGGGAATCTTTACCGCATGGTATCTGTATATGGTGAGAACTGATTTGCCCGCGAAGATAAAACAAGCTGCCGGCCCACTCTTCATATTGCTCGATCGAAAATATTTTATTGATGAATTCTACTCGTGGCTATTTGCGGGTGGTGCTCGTGCACTGGGTGCTGGTCTGTGGAAGATCGGGGATGTGAAGGTGATCGATGGATTCGTTGTGAATGGTACTGCTCGGATGGTTGGACTGACTGCTGTATTGGTACGTCGGTTCCAGTCTGGTTATATCTATCATTATGCATTCACCATGATCGTTGGGGTATTCGTATTAATCAGCTTATGGTCCTAGTCATGATCAAGCCAATGTTCTATCAAGGGTTAGAACTCTCCTCATTTGATCGGCAGATTGTGCACTTCCAAATAAAAATAACGGAATAAACATGTCGTCTGGTTTTCCCTTGTTAAGTCTGATCATCTGGCTGCCCATCATTGCGGGTATAGCGGTACTCGCCACGGGTGGTGACCGTAATGCTTCAATGGCAAGATGGTTGGCACTGGCAGGTTCAATAGCGGGCCTGTTGGTGGCGTTTCCGCTTTATAGCGGGTTTGATGTGCTGATGGGGGATATGCAGTTTGTCGAGTATCACCCATGGATCGAACATTTTAATATCCACTATCACTTAGGGGTGGATGGAATCGCAATGCCACTGATCTTGCTCAACTGCTTTACCACCCCATTGGTGGTTATCGCTGGGTGGCAAGTCATCAGTAACCGTGTGTCTCAGTATATGGGCGCACTTCTGATTATGTCCGGTATCGTTAATGGGGTCTTCTCCTCTCTGGATGCAATTCTGTTTTATGCATTCTGGGAGGCTTCGCTGATACCGATGTTCCTCATCATCGGTATCTGGGGAGGCCCAAACCGGGTCTATGCCGCGATTAAATTCTTTCTCTACACACTGCTCGGATCCTTACTCATGCTGGTGGCATTCATCTACCTATACAGAGCTTCCGGCGGCAGTTTTTCGATTCAGGATTATCACAAGTTACCGCTACCACTGGCACCACAGATTCTGATATTTATTGCATTCCTATTGGCGTTTGCTGTGAAGGTGCCAATGTGGCCGGTCCATACCTGGTTGCCTGATGCACACGTTGAGGCCCCGACCGGTGGATCGGTGGTACTGGCTGCAATTCTATTGAAGTTGGGTGGATACGGTTTTCTTAGATTCTCACTACCGATCGTACCGGATGCGAGTCAGTATCTCTCCGGAATGATGATTACTTTATCGTTGATCGGAGTGGTGTATATCGGACTGGTGGCACTGATGCAGGCTGACATGAAGAAGCTCATTGCATACTCATCGGTATCTCATATGGGCTTTGTCACACTCGGATTCTTCCTGTTCAATGCCTACGGGATTGAAGGGGCGATGGTGCAGATGATCTCACACGGTTTTATATCCGCTGCAATGTTCCTGTGCGTGGGGGTGATGTATGACCGTCTTCACTCACGCCAGATCGCCGACTACGGCGGAGTAGCTAACAAGATGCCAGTATTCGCTGCATTCTTCATGCTCTTTGCAATGGCTAATGCTGGATTGCCGGGAACCAGTGGCTTTGTCGGAGAGTTCATGGTCATCATGGCCGCCATAAAGGTGAACTTTTGGTATGCATTTCTCGCTGCCACGACACTTATTTTTGGTGCGGCATATACACTCTGGATGTACAAGCGAGTTGTATTCGGGGCAGTTGCGAACCCCGCTGTGGAATCCCTTAAGGATATTAACCATCGTGAGATTTTTATCCTAACGATACTGGCCGCGGCAGTTCTGTGGATGGGTGTATACCCGATGCCATTCACCGAGGTGATGCATACCACCGTCGATGATCTCCTCGCACATGTTGCCCGCGGTAAGTTGTAGTCAGAATGAAATACGAGTTGCTCTACTCAAGGATTCTAAATGAATTTTCTGCCACCTGACCTTGCCCCCGCCTACCCGGAGATATTTCTTCTGGTGATGGTATGCGTGGTATTGCTGGCTGATCTTGTGGCGGGTGCGAAGAGACCCTACCTGGCGTATATGCTGGCCCAGGGTGCGCTATTCGGTTGCGCGTTGATTACCCTTGGTACCTCTACGAGCGATGTGAGTTATACATTCTCAGGTATGTTTGTCGACGATGCCATGGCAGATACCTTGAAGTTATTAACCTATGTCACGGTCGCGATGGTGTTGGTGTACTCAAGAAGTTACATCGCAGTGAGGGGAATGCTTAACGGAGAGTTCTTCAGCCTGACCTTGTTTGCCACCTTGGGAATGATGGTCATGATTTCTGCCAGCCACTTCCTAACTCTCTACCTGGGTCTCGAACTCCTGTCTCTGTCACTCTATGCCATGGTCGCATTACGTCGCGATTCGGTAGAGGCCACTGAGGCTGCAATGAAATACTTTGTACTGGGTGCGTTGGCTTCTGGATTCTTGCTGTATGGGATGTCCATGGTTTATGGCGCAACCGGTGAGCTCAATATTGGGAAGGTGACAGAGGTCATAAGGAACGTGATTCAGGGTGGGGATATTGATGATTATGCGGTGCTGGTGGTGGGGCTGGTCTTTATCGTGGCCGGTATCAGCTTTAAGTTAAGTGCTGCACCATTTCATATGTGGGCGCCAGACGTTTATCAGGGTGCCCCCACAGCGGTGGTACTATTTATTGGATCAGCCCCAAAACTAGCAGCATTTGGTTTTGTTATGCGATTGCTGGTTGAAGGTATGGGAGCGATGGTGGCCGACTGGCAGGGGATGCTCATGATCCTGGCGGTGATGTCGATGATGATTGGCAATCTCGCAGCAATTGCGCAGACCAATATCAAGAGGATGCTGGCTTATTCCACCATCTCACATATGGGATTCATGCTGCTTGGAATTGTAAGTGCAGATGGCAATGGATATAGCTCATCCATGTTCTATATAGTGATCTATGTACTGATGACGCTGGGTATCTTCGGGATGATCATGCTTCTGTCACGGGAAGGATTCGAGGCTGAAAGGATTGATGATTTCAAGGGGCTGAACCGGCGTAACCCATGGTATGCATTCATCACACTGCTGCTGATGTTCTCACTGGCAGGAGTCCCGCCGTTGGTAGGCTTTTATGCGAAGCTATCGGTGTTGCAGGCGGTGCTGAATGCTGGTTATGTGTGGCTGGCTGTGGTGGCGGTCTTATTCTCGTTGATAGGTGCCTTCTACTACCTGCGGATCATCAAGTTGATGTACTTTGACGAGCCTGAGACCGACGCCCCCATTGTGCCACCGGGTGATATTAAGCTTCTGATAAGCGCAAATGGACTGGCGGTTCTGGCGTTCGGACTCTTCCCCCAGTCTCTGATGGCGATGTGCGCTTATGCGATCCAGCAATCGATGTAATTATTTTATGGCTTCTGGTAGCTGATCCGGTAGATTGCACCGGAATGGTCATCTGAGACCAGTATTGCCCCGTCCGGCATCACTAAAATATCAGCCGGCTTTCCCCATGATTTTTCTTCTTGTAACCAGCCCTCAGCAAATACCTCTTGTTTCACCACCTTGTTATTCTTTATTTGTATTAGCTTGAGTCGGTAGCCGATCTTTTCGCGACGGTTCCACGATCCATTCTCAGCAACGATAATATGGTTACGATATTCGGCAGGAAACATTTTCCCTGTATAGAATCGAATCCCCATCGGGACTGAATGAGCATCCAGTTTAGCCGCGGGCGCAGTGAGCTTGCTGCAGGCGCGTTTAGCTCCATACTTGATATCGTGGATATCGCCGGCATGGCAATAGGGAAAGCCAAAATGCATACCCTTTCTGGGTGCATGGTTGAGCTCATCGGGAGGAATATTCTCACCCAACCAGTCGTGCCCAGTATCGGTAAACCATAACTCTTTCGTATCTGGGTGCCAGTCAAATCCAAGCGAATTTCTGACGCCTTGTGAATAGATTTCGTAACCCTTTCCATCAGCTTTAATCCTCGAGATCTGTGCATAGACTGCAGGGTCAGGCTCGCAGCTATTGCATGGAGCGCCTACCGATATATAAAGAAGGCCATCCGGTCCGAAGGCGATAAACCTTCCTGCATGGTGCTTCTCATTGGGAAGGGTGTCGATCACAACCACAGGCTTTGCGGGCTGAGCGATAGTCTGCTCAATATTATCCAGTCGAAGGATACGGTCTACCGATGAGATATACAGAGACCCATCACGGAAGGCGACACCCATGGGTAGGTTGAGACTATTGGCAATGACTCTGACTTGACGTGATCCAGCACTCTCGGTAATGGCATAAACCTTACCCTCCGTCATGGATCCTGCGAATACCGTGCCATTCTTGCCCAGTGCAAGGCCACGTGCATTAGGGACTTCCGCCCATAGACTGATTGAGAAACCGGGCGGTAATTTTATTTTCTCTAGTGGTAAGACGCGGTCCTGGGCAGAGGCGGGGAGTGCGCAATAGAACAGAAGAATAATTGAAAGACGAATAAAGATTGTCATGGTTAGTAGAATTTAAATGTAAATTTGATCTATAGGCAGCTTGAAAATCTTCAATTTGCCCTCATAATCATAATGCCTAATTTCACGGAGAGGACCATGCAAAGCACTGCCCCCAAAGAACACCTAAGCTTCCAGACCGAGGTCAAGCAACTACTCAAGCTGATGATTCATTCCTTGTATAGTAACAAGGAAATATTTCTACGCGAACTGATCTCAAATGCATCTGATGCTGCCGATAAGCTGCGATTCGAGGGTCTGGCTGATGGCTCCTTGTTCGAGACCGATCCAGACCTAAAAATCCGCGTGAGTTACAACCCTTCAGATCGTACCCTGACCATCGCAGACAATGGAATCGGCATGTCACGGCAGGAGGTGATTGACCATATTGGTACCATTGCCAAGTCAGGTACACGTGAATTCTTCAGCGCTTTGACCGGCGACCAAGCTAAGGATGCAAACCTGATCGGCCAGTTTGGAGTCGGCTTCTATTCCGCATTCATCGTTGCCGACAAGGTGACCCTGATAACACGTCGAGCCGGATTAACTGCTGAGCATGGTGTTCGCTGGGAGTCCGCGGGTGAGGGTGATTATACGCTGGAGACGGTAGAGAAGACAGGCCGTGGAACAGAAGTCATCCTCCACTTAAGGGAGGATGAGGACAGCCTCCTGAGTGGATGGCAGATACGTACCATCATACGTAAGTATTCAGACCATATCACACTGCCGATTCTGATGAAGAAGGAGGAATGGTCCAAGGAGAAGAGTGCAAATGAGATCACAGATGAGGATGAGACCGTCAACCAGGCGAGCGCATTATGGGCTAGGCCTAAGATCGATATCACCCAGGATCAATACCATGAATTTTATAAGCATGTGGCACATGATTTCGAGCCGCCGCTGGCTTATGTTCATGCCAAGGTAGAGGGTAAGCAGGAATATACTCAGCTACTCTATATCCCCTCAAAAGCGCCGTTCGACCTATTCGATCGTGAGCACCGACACGGCATCAAGCTCTATGTGAGACGGGTATTCATCATGGATGATGCGGAACAGTTGCTTCCTAACTACCTGCGTTTTGTACGCGGTGTGATCGATTCGAATGATCTGCCGCTGAATGTCTCGCGTGAAATTCTGCAAGAATCGAAAGATATCGAGTCGATCCGTGCGGGGGCAGTGAAGAAGGTGCTCTCCCTGATAGAGGATCTGGCTCAGGGTGAGGAGGGGAGTGATCAGGAGAAATTCAAAACCTTCTGGAAGGAGTTCGGTCAGGTCTTGAAGGAGGGTGTGGGTGAAGACTATGCCAATCGCGAGCGTATTGCCAAGCTGCTGCGCTTTGTTTCAACTCATACCGATGGAGATGATCAGAGCGTTTCATTGAATGACTATATCGGGCGGATGAAGGTGGGTCAGGAGAAGATTTACTATGTGACTGCTGATAGTCTCAAGTCCGCCAGAAGTAGTCCACATCTCGAGATTTTCCGTAAGAAGGGGATCGAGGTGATACTGCTATCGGAGCGTGTTGATGAGTGGTTAGCGACAAACCTGACTGAGTTTGAGGGTAAGTCTCTTCAGTCGGTCGCCAAGGGGAGTTTGGACTTGGGTGGGCTTGAGGATGAGTCAGAGAAGAAAGAGCAGGAGAAGGAGGCAGGTGAATATAAAGATCTGACCGAGAGGATTAAGGGTGTTCTTGGTGAGCAGGTGAAGGAGGTACGTGTCACCCTAAGGTTGACAGAGTCTCCCGCCTGCCTGGTTTCAGAGAGTCATGATATGGGTGGTAACCTTGAAAGACTCCTTAAATCAGCGGGTCAGAAGGTAAACCATGCCAAGCCGATCCTTGAAATTAATCCACACCATCCGATGGTGCAACGGTTGAAGTACGAGGAGGAGCGCTTTGTCGATTGGAGCCATATTCTATTTGATCAGGCTCTGCTAGCAGAGGGTGGTCAACTCGAGGACCCAGCCGGATTTGTCAAAAGACTTAACGAGCTACTGCTGTCGACCACTCTGAACGGAAAGTAGGGTCTGAGTCGGAGATGTGACGGGCCTGCTACTCCTGAGAGCTACGATCAGACCGCTCGTCACAAACCCCGCTGGGAGCTATATTCGCATCCTACCACCAGTCTTTACTAACTACCTGTCGTAGTATCTACAACGATCTCGACGGTTTAGTTCTGTCCTGCTCATCCGGTTCTGGTTTCTAATCTCCTGATTCGTATTAATGAATGTTAGCGAGTCTTGAAGCTAGCAAATAGCTTGCGCTGAGCAGTGTCATTAATTGCGACCACTGCAGGATGGGTCAACTTGCGTTCCATGGAGATGGCATAGAACTGCTCAGTAACTTCATCGGTTCGGCCGATGACGGTGGCACCATACTCGCGTCGTACTTCATCAGAAATCACCGATGGGGCGATAAAGATACCGATACCGGCCTGCCCGAAAGCATGCATTAAAGCACTATCATCAAACTCACCCACGACACGTGGTTGGATCTGATGGGCATCAAACCACCGCATCAGCGGTACTCTCACCGCCGCATTCTCTCCGGGTATTAATAGTGGTGCAGTATTCAGTAGTCGCGGCCATTTAACCTTACCCTTAATCTGATCTGCAAGCTGAGGTGCTGCGAGAAAGGTGATCCCGCATTCTCCGAGTTTGTGACTGTATCCCTTCACGTTTGTTTCGGGTGGCATAGGACGGTCCGCAATGACCAGATCAAGCTGATGGATCGCCAGTTCCACCAGTAATCGGACTAACTTATTTTCCCGACAAACGATATGTACCGGCTCAATCATTGACATCGCTGGCTTCAATAGACGATAGGCAATTGATTTTGGGACCACATCATCAACCCCTACACGGAACTGGATCGAACGGTCTTCTGGTCTGCTGCGTAGGGCCTCTTCTAGATTGTTGCCGATCTGAAAGAGTTCATCGGCATAAGTGAGTGTGAGTCTGCCGGTCTCGGTGAGCTGTAGACGCCTGCCCACTCGCAAGAATAGCGATACGCCCAGTGCTCTCTCAAGCAGGCTGATTTGACCGCTCAGGGTCTGGGGGGTGAGATGAAGACGCTCGCTCGCACGGACGATACTGCCTGCCTTAGCAACCGCCCAGAAGTAATGTAGCTGTCGATAGTTGAGCATGGTGATAATTCCAGTTAAAATAGATCGTAAATACCGATGATATTATCAGAAATATACTGCTTTTATTGATGTAAATTAAATTTTATGATGCACGCTTATTAATCCGATATTGTTAGTAAAGGAGGCTTTATCATTTTAATGAGCTCGCGACACCGTGGCCTGTTAGGTCTTGCTTTTGTCTCGCAACTTACGCTTGCATCAGCGGA
>Ga0208960_1000282_pt1 | contig 28901 bp, 30 predicted proteins | sample GreLakmeON33MSRF_FD_187703 | JGI IMG/M metagenome (GOLD analysis project Ga0208960, IMG submission 187703) | Freshwater lentic microbial communities from great Laurentian Lakes, MI, USA - Great Lakes metaG ON33MSRF (SPAdes) | ecosystem: Environmental > Aquatic > Freshwater > Lake | place: Great... | reverse complement strand
AGCGGTGCACCTTCATGATAAACCGGTGCTGGAATTGTTTTAAAGATCGTATCGAAGAGCACATCTAAGTTCGCTTCATCGGGCATACCACCATCTGCCGGACGGTTTAACGATGCCCGACCTGCTTTTGCAGATGTGTAAACAATAGGGAAATCAATCTGATCTTCATTTGCATCAAGATCTAAAAAGAGTTCATAAGTTTCGTCAACAACTGCAGCGATCCGCGCGTCGGGACGGTCAACTTTGTTGATAATCAAAATAACTGGCAAATTTTTCTCTAGCGCTTTACGCAATACGAAACGAGTTTGTGGCAACGGACCTTCAGATGCATCGACTAAAAGCGCAACGCCATCTACCATTTCCAAACCGCGCTCTACTTCGCCACCAAAATCTGCGTGGCCAGGTGTATCAATAATGTTAACGATTGAATCACCGCGTTTTACTGCAGTGTTCTTTGCAAGAATTGTGATTCCTTTTTCGCGCTCTAAATCCATGGAATCCATGACGCGCTCTTTTCCTTCAGACTGTTCCTTGTAAGCAGCGAATGCGCCGGATTGCCACAACATGGCATCAACGAGCGTGGTCTTGCCATGGTCAACGTGGGCAATAATCGCCAAGCTCCGTAAGTTTTCGCGGTGCTTTATCGGTAGACCTTCTAAATGCGCTTGCTTCTTTGTTTTAGACATTGAATCGGAACTCCACTACATCGCCATCGGACATTATGTAATCCTTACCTTCCATACGAACTTTTCCTTTTGCTTTTGCTTCAACCATTGAACCTGCGGCTACTAGGTCCTCAAATGAAACAACTTCGGCTTTGATAAAGCCTTTTTGGAAATCCGTATGAATCACACCAGCCGCAACTGGAGCAGTATCACCTTTGTGAATTGTCCACGCACGGGCTTCTTTAGGGCCCGCAGTGAGATATGTCTGCAACCCAAGAGTTACGAAACCAACACGGGCAAGAGTACTCAAGCCAGGTTCGTCGAGTCCAATTGACTGCAAAAGTTCGAGCGCTTCAGCGTCATCTAATTCGCTTAACTCCATTTCAGTCTTAGCATCAAGAAAAATTGCTTCCGCTGGCGCAACTAAAGCGGACATTTTCTTCCGCAGCTCGCCATCAGCTAATTCGGCAGCATCAACGTTAAATACATATAAGAATGGTTTCGCAGTTAAAAGTCCTAACTCTGAAATCAGTGATAAATCAATGCCGGAGCCGTGGAGAACTTTTCCATCGCCGAGAATTTTTTCAGCAGCTTTGGTTGCGTCTAAAACTGCTACGCGATCTTTTTGAATCCGTGCTTCTTTTTCAAGTCTTGGAATAGCTTTTTCAATTGTCTGCAAATCGGCGAGCGCTAATTCCGTATTGATAGTTTCGATATCACTTGCTGGATCGACTTTGCCATCAACGTGCACAACATCGCCATCGCTGAAAACTCTAATTACTTGGCAGATCGCATCGGTTTCGCGGATGTTGGCGAGAAATTTATTACCAAGGCCAGCACCTTCAGATGCGCCTTTCACAATTCCCGCGATATCAACGAATGAAACGGCAGCGGGCAATATTTTTTCAGAGCTGAAAATATTCGCCAAAACTGCGAGCCGCGGATCGGGTACGCCAACCACGCCAACGTTTGGCTCAATCGTGGCAAAGGGATAGTTCGCAGCCAGCACATTGTTCTTGGTGAGCGCATTAAAAAGGGTCGACTTACCGACGTTCGGCAGCCCAACGATCCCGATTGAAAGACTCACCTGAATTACTCCTATTAATATTTGCGGCTCAGCATGGTTCTAATTTGAACCCAGGGGTAGAGCCTACGCGTGATTGTCGGTGCTTCCTGCCACGATAGGCGCATGAACAGTGCGATATTCCTCATCATCGGCTTACTTATCGGGTTAGCCATTGGCGCTGCTGGCGGCCTTGCGATTTCACGCGCTAATTCCAAAGGTGCAACAACAGCCTTACAAGATCAGATAGCTGCGATGCAAAGTAATCAGAACGATTCAACGCGACTAACTACTGAACTTGATGCGATGAAAAAGAGCGTTGAAACTTTAGCTAACCAAGCCCTCGATGCCGATCGTCGTCGCTCTACCGCGGAATCAGATTTAAAGAGCCAAATTAAAAATATGGGTGATGCCAATAAGTTATTGCTTGATGAAACCACAAAAATTGCCGGCGCACTCTCCAATACCCAGACTCGCGGAAAATTTGGCGAAGCGCAATTAGAACTACTTTTAGAGATGGCGGGCTTGCGCGAAGGAATTGAATTCGAACGACAGAAATCGGTAGCCGGAAGTGGATCTGCCGGTATTCCAGATGTCACTATCAAGATGCCTGGTGGCAGCGTGCTCTTTATCGATTCGAAATTTCCATTTGATCGCTTCTTAGATGCTTTCAATACTGAAGATATGGCAGAGCGCGAAACTTTGTTGCAAGAACATACCGATGATTTATTGAAGCATGTGACGGCGCTAGCAAAGCGGGATTACCATAAACATGAAGCTTCGCCAGATTTTGTCGTTCTCTTTGCGCCTTTTGAAACCATCTTAAGTGAAGCGCTCCGCATTGATAAACGATTGCTAGATAAAGCTTTTGAAAAGGGGGTAACCATCGCGACCCCAACCACAATGATGGCGTTATTGCGTACGGTTGGCTTTGTTTTCAGTAAGAATAAAATCGCAACTAATGCCAATGAAATTCAAGAGTTAGCTGGAAAGTTCTTGAAGAATGTTTCGGCGCTCCACGCAAAACTTGTAACAGTGGGCGAACGGTTAAAGAGCACTGTCAAGGCTTATAACGAAATGGTCCCAACCGCTGAAACTACCGTGGTTAATCCAGCAAAGCAGATTATGAAAATTAGCGGGATTGATCCGAAATCCTTAAAGGCGATTCCAGAGATAACCGATAGCGTTAGAGAGTTAAAGAGCGGCGGCCAAACTTCGCTCGATGACTTTATAGATGTAGAGGAAATTGAAGAGGGAGAATCCGATGACAACTAACTTGCCAAAACTAGAACTGAAAAATCCAATCCAAGGTGCGGGTCTTACTGCGCCCGGCGTTGTAATCCTGCAATTCGTCTTTATTGGATTTTGGGCAATGGTGGAAATCTTCTTCCGTTCAAATGTTGGCGCACTTACTGGAATTGCTATCTGGCTTTCCTACTTCGGTGGCATCAAACTTGGTCGCCCGGGCACGCTCTATCCCGCAATTGTTAATCCCCCAATTGCGTTCGCGGTAGCAATCTTCTTTTTAATGCCAACCGTCGGTGGCTCTTCACTTCGAATTTCTAGAATCGGCGTTGATCTAGTTACCGGTTTAGCTAGTGTGGCGCCGTTTCTAATTACTGGCGCGTTAGTTGGTTGGGGGTTTTACATTACAAAGAAGCGGCAAAGCTCACTTACCAGCGCTGCGTAAGTCTTTTCTAAGCTCAGGTGGAATCGCAAAAAGTAAGTGCTCTTCCATTGCGGTGACCGTCTCAACATCGCCATAACCACGGGACTTCAAGTCGATTAATAAGTCGGTAACTAAGATTTCTGGAACGGATGCGCCGCTAGTTACGCCGATGGTTTCCACGCCTTCAAACCATTCATCTTTTACTTCAGCTGCATAATCAATTAAGTACGAAGCTTTAGCGCCATATTCAAGGGCAACTTCAACTAGGCGAACCGAATTAGAAGAATTAGCAGATCCAACTACAAGTACTAAATCCGACTCTGCAGCAATCTGCTTTATTGCTACTTGGCGATTTTGGGTTGCATAACAGATGTCATCACTTGGCGGATCCATCAAATTAGGAAAGCGATTTTTCAAGATTGCGACCGTTTCTAAAGTCTCATCAACGCTTAAGGTAGTTTGGGAAAGCCAAGCTACTTTTTTATTTGGATCAATCGCAACGGTGCGAGCACCTTCTAGGCCATCAACTATTTGCATATGGTCTGGGGCTTCACCAGCTGTACCTTCGACCTCTTCATGGCCAGCATGACCGATTAAAAGAATCTGTAAATCTTCCGCAGCAAAGCGTCTGGCTTCATGGTGAACTTTGGTTACGAGTGGGCAAGTTGCATCGATAGTTTTTAGGTTACGAGTTGCGGCCTCTTCATGAACTTTAGGCGAAACTCCATGTGCCGAAAAGACCACAATTGCGCCTTCTGGAACTTCATTAGTTTCATCAACAAATATTGCGCCGCGCTTTTCTAGAGTTTCAACGACATGCTTGTTATGAACAATCTGTTTGCGGACATAAACCGGAGCGCCATATAGATCGAGCGCTTTCTCAACGGTAATAACAGCGCGATCAACGCCCGCGCAATATCCACGCGGCGCTGCTAATAGGACCCGTTTTGCCATGCGTGCATCCTAATAGAATCACGCCATGTCTGATGCTCCGGAAATCAAGCCAGTATCGGTTCGTTACGTGACTGAGCGGATTGGGCAGATTATCGATGATCTCCCCGAGCTCTGGATTGAAGGCGAATTATCTGAAATTAATGTGCGGCCGGGTTCGCCCACTATTTTTATGCGGTTACGTGATACCAGCGCAGATATGAGCATCTCAATTAAATGTTTTAAAAATGTTTTTGATTTGGTTGCACCGCTAGAACAGAACGCCCGGATTGTGATTCGCTCGAAACCACAATGGTGGAGTAAAAATGGTTCGCTTGCATTTCAAGTAAATGAACTTCGTAAAGTTGGCGAAGGTGAGTTGCTTGCTCGACTTGAAGCGTTGAAAAATAAGTTGGCTCTTGAGGGTTTATTTGATGAATCGCGAAAACTTCCACTCCCGTTTCTGCCAAATAAAGTTGGTCTGATCTGCGGTCGAAATAGCGATGCCGGTAAAGATGTGGTCGAAAATGCAAAACGTCGATGGCCCTCGGTCCAATTTGAAATTCGCGAAGTCGCGGTAGCAAGCGCTGCGGCCGTTAGTGAAGTTTCAGAAGCGCTTTTGGAATTAGATGCTGATCCGAGCGTGGATGTAATTATCATTACCCGGGGCGGCGGAAATTTTGAAGATTTACTGCCATTTTCAGATGAATCGCTACTTCGCTTAGTTGCTAATGCAAAAACTCCGATCGTTAGCGCGATCGGCCATGAGAAAGATTCACCGCTCCTAGATTTAGTAGCTGATTGGCGCGCTTCGACTCCTACCGATGCCGGTAAAAAAGTTGTGCCGGATATGCAAGAGGAACTCACTAAAATTTCAAACTTGCGCGATCGCGCAGATCGTCGAATAAATGATTTAGTACTGCTGGAAATGACGAAAATCGCTGGGTTAATGCAACGTCCGGTGATGCGGGAGCCGATGATTATGGTTACCTCCCGCGAAGAGATAATTAAGGGAATTCGGATTCGTGGGTGGCGCAGTATGGATAGCGCAATTTCTCATGCGAAATCAGAGATCAAGCAAATCGCGGCTCGAGTTCGAACGCTCTCTCCTCAAGCAACTTTGGATCGTGGTTACGCAGTTGTGCAAAAACCTGATGGTTCCATCGTTCGAGCCGCAAAAGATTTAAATAAGGGTGATGAATTAGAGCTTCGCCTTGCATATGGTGTGGCGTTGGCAACAGCCAACGGCGAAAGTAAGAATTAGTTATTAACCGCGCAAGATTAAAGGAGTAGATTACGAACATGGCCGCTGCAAAATTGTCATATGAAGAGGCTCGGGATGAGCTCACGAAAGTAGTAGCGACCCTCGAGGCTGGTGGCGCTGGTTTAGAAGACTCGCTAAAACTTTGGGAACGCGGCGAAGAGTTAGCGTTGATCTGTCAAGAATGGCTAGATGGCGCCCGAAAGAAATTGGAAGCGGCGAAACCAGCGGAAGATAAGTAAATGCCAGAATTTAGTTATGAAGATTTATTACCGGTTGGGCCGGATACGACAAAGTATCGGCTGATTTCAAAAGAAGGTATCTCAACATTTACTGCAGATGGTCGTGAATTCTTAAAAGTTTCCGCAGATGCAATCTCAAAGTTAACTGAAGCGGCAATTCACGATATTTCCCATTACTTGCGCGGTGAGCATCTACAGCAGCTCGCCGATATCTTGAGCGATCCAGAGAGCTCACCGAATGATCGATTTGTAGCGTTAGATCTATTAAAAAATGCCAATATCGCTGCCGGTGGAATCTTGCCGATGTGCCAAGACACTGGGACTGCAATCGTGATGGGCAAAAAAGGCCAACATGTATTGACCGAGAGCCGTGACGAGGCGAGTATCTCGCGCGGGGTTTATGACGCATTCACCAAGTTAAACCTCCGTTATTCCCAGTTGGCTGCAGTCACAACTTGGGAAGAGAAGAACACTGGAAATAATTTGCCTGCCCAAGTTGAGATTTACTCCGATAGCGAGCATCCAGATGAGTACAACTTCCTCTTCATCGCAAAAGGTGGCGGTAGCGCAAATAAATCTTTCCTCTATCAAGAGAGTAAAGTGGTTTTAAATCCAACTTCATTTATGAATTGGTTGGATGAGAAACTTCGATCGATCGGGACTGCGGCCTGCCCGCCTTACCACCTAGCAATTGTCATTGGCGGAACTAGCGCCGAGTTCACAGTTAAGACTGCAAAGTTAGCGAGTACTAAATATTTGGATTCACTTCCAACAACAGGTGATGCTAAAACTGGTCGTGCATTCCGAGATCTTGAACTTGAAGCGCAAGTTCACAAATTGACCCAGAATTTAGGAATCGGCGCGCAATTTGGCGGCAAGTATTTCTGTCACGATGTGCGGGTCATTCGGTTGCCGCGCCACGGCGCATCACTTCCCATTGCGATTGCGGTTTCATGTTCCGCCGATCGCCAAGCAAAGGCGAGAATCACAAAGGATGGAATCTTCTTAGAACAACTCGAGCAAGACCCAGCCCACTTCTTGCCCGAAACTACTGAAGAGCACCTTGATAGCGATGTGGTGCAAATAGATTTAAATAAGCCGATGGCGGAGATTTTGCAGACCCTGGCGAAAAGCCCAATAAAGACGCGGCTTTCATTAACTGGAACCTTGGTGGTAGCTCGCGACTTAGCCCATGCAAAAATTAAAGAGTTAATTGATTCTGGAAAACCGTTGCCAGAGTATTTAAAGAAGTACGCGGTTTATTACGCGGGCCCCGCGAAAACCCCAGTCGGATATGCCTCTGGATCTTTTGGTCCAACCACTGCTGGTCGAATGGATTCCTATGTTGAGCAATTCCAAGCCCTCGGTGGCTCGATGGTGATGTTGGCAAAAGGAAATCGTTCGAAAGCCGTTACCGATGCATGTAAGAAAAATGGCGGCTTCTATCTCGGATCAGTTGGTGGCCCGGCAGCGCGCTTAGCCCAAGATTGCATCAAGAAAGTTGAAGTTTTAGATTTCGAGGAGCTCGGGATGGAAGCGGTCTGGAAGATTGAAGTTGAAAATTTCCCGGCCTTTATCGTGGTTGATGACAAAGGTAATGACTTCTTTGCTGAAACTAGTAAACCAATTTCGATCGGCAAGCGCTCTTAAAGAAATCTGGGTTTAGTAGTAACGCGACCTTTGGAATTTTGCATAGGCTTTGCATGGGGTGTCGTATCTCGCTTCGATATAGCGGAGCCCCCATTGAATCTGAGTTAGCGGATTGGTCCGCCAATCGGTCGCGATAATCTCCATCTTGGTTGCGGGCAAAGCTTGCGCAATTCCATGCGCCCCGCTCCTCGGGTTTCGAGCTTTATAGTTCCAATGGCTCTCTCTCGTCCAAAGTTTGTTTAGGCAGGTGTACTGCTTTTCGCCCCAGTTGTAATTAGCGAGCGCGTAAGACTTTGCATATTTCTTAGCACCTAGTGGATTACGAGCAGCCTCGAGCTGGCCAGAAAGTTTGGAAACGAGGGCTATTTCAAAGGCGTTAACCATCACGCTTGGATCAAGTTCAATTAGCGCGGTCGATCCGGTCCCAACCTGAAGGTCGGTGGTATGGGCCGGGGCAGCGCTCTTGAGGTCTGCGGTAAGTTCAATAATTACCGACATTGGACCTTGGGAATAGGTTGGCTCCATGATCGCCAGCGAAAGGGTCGCGAAGGCCGCAACGGTGACTGCCCGTCGGTGCGCTCTTGAAATTCGCATCGCAATCGCTTCCTCTCTACTGCTCGTTTCCGCCAACGCCGTGAACCTCAATTAAGAGGTTTTAGCTAACGGGGATGGCGCTAGGGTGGCAAATGGGGTGAGTCGCGGCAAATCTAAACGAGCGCGTGGCGCAATTTTTATCGAAAAGCGAAAACTGTGGATATATATAACTGCAGGTCAGGCTGGGGAAAGTCCGTTATGCCCGTTTTGCGAATGAGAGATATACCACCGGTCGAAATGTCCGATTTGTTACTTGTTAAACGATCGGTTCTTCCAACATTTCAGTAACTAAAGCCGCGATTTGAGAGCGCTCGCTTCGGGTCAAGGTGATGTGCGCAAAGAGCGGATGGCCTTTTAGCGATTCCACAACCGCGACTACGCCATCATGGCGACCGACCCGAAGGTTGTCGCGTTGAGCGACATCGTGGGTCAGGATTACTCGGGAACCTTGGCCGATTCGAGAGAGCACGGTTAGTAAGACACCTCGTTCTAGCGATTGGGCTTCATCCACGATTACAAAAGAGTCATGAAGTGATCGGCCACGAATATGGGTCAACGGTAAAACCTCGATTAAGCCGCGGGCCAGAATTTCTTCAATTACTTGGGCGCTAACCAAGGCCCCTAAAGTGTCAAAAACTGCTTGCGCCCAGGGCGACATCTTCTCGCCTTCCGAACCTGGCAAGTAACCCAACTCTTGGCCGCCGACTGGGTAGAGCGGTCGGAAGACAATTACCTTTTTATGAAGTCGTTTCTCCATTACCGCTTCAAGTCCAGCACAGAGCGCGAGCGCAGATTTTCCAGTTCCGGCCCGACCGCCGAGGGAGACGATCCCAATATCGTTATCGAGAAGGAGATCTAACGCAACCCGCTGTTCGGCACTTCGCCCATGTAGTCCAAAAGCACTTCGATCGCCCCGAACTAATTGCAACTTCTTATCTGGAGTAACCCGAACTAGCGCGCTACCTTTTTCAGAGTGCAACACAATTCCGGTATGGCATGGGTAATCCATCGCTAGCGGATCTGAAATTTTTTCATTTTCATAGAGCGAATCGATGGTGTTGCCACCAACAGTTGCGGCTTCCATCCCAGTCCAGCCCGTATTTGGGACTAATTCGGCGCGGTACTCCTCCGCCGAAATTCCCATTGAGGAAGCTTTTACTCGAAGCGGTAAATCTTTCGTAACTAAAACAACATCCTTGCCGTCGGCAGATAAATTTCGTGCAACCGCCAGAATTCGGGTGTCATTGCTGCCGTCGCGATAGAAGCCAGCTGGAAGTGAAGCGGTATCGGTATGGTTTAGTTCGACAGAAAGCGTGCCACCTTCAGCTGTAATTTCAAGTGGTTGATCTAACCGGCCATGGGAAATTCTTAAATCATCGAGTGCGCGAAGTGCTGACCTAGCAAAGTAACCAAGTTCTGGATGGTCACGTTTCTGCTCAAGTTCACCGATCACCGCGATTGGAATAATCACTTCATGTTCAGCAAACCGGAAGAGCGCCGATGGATCGGCTAATAAAACGCTAGTGTCAATTACATATGTTTTAAGCCCAGTTTTAGCTGATTTTGCGGGCGTGGCATTACCGGTTTTTGATCGATTATTTCCGATCGTTTTTTCAGTTGTAATCGTTGGGTCCATTTCTACGCAAAGAACGTTGAAAACGGCTTATGGGGTAAAAGGTAAATCCTGGGACCTTTCGGACATTGGCGACACGCGCCAACAGAAGGTAAATTCTCAATAACAAGTTGAGGGTTGGCTAAGCGCCTAACCGACGTTCCCGAAGCGAGTAGGAGCGAAGCGCCCGGAGGAAATCAACTTTACGGAAATCTGGCCAATAGGCTTCACAGAAATAAAACTCAGAATGGGCGCTCTGCCAAAGTAGAAAGCCGCCTAGGCGCTGCTCACCTGAAGTTCTAATCACCAACTCTGGATCGGGCTGTCCTGCGGTATATAAATATTGACTGACCTCTTCGACCGATATTTCATTTGCGATTTCAGCCGGACTTCTGCCAGCTTTGCCAGCTTCTGTGATCAGCGATTTAACGGCATCGACAATTTCACGACGGCCGCCATAACCAATTGCCACATTTACGACAACACCTTTGATCCCGCAGCTCTTGGTGGCAACTGCCGCCAACCGATCTTGCAGTTCTTCCGGCAGAAGTTCGAGTGAGCCAACTGGGCGAATCTCCCAACGACCACGCCGACCTAACTCATCAACTGTTGATCCGATGATTTCGATAAGCGCTTTCAATTCATCGGGCGATCTCTTTAAATTGTCATTAGAAAGCAGCCATAAAGTTAAGACTTTTACGTTGCTCTCTTCACACCAATCCAGAAGTTCAATAATTTTATCGGCGCCGGCTTTATGGCCACGGCGCGAGGAGGTATCGCCATCAATCGATGGGTTAGCTTTTGCCCACCTTCGGTTGCCATCCAAAATTACGCCGACATGGTGCGGGGTCTTTGAAAAATCTAAAGAGCGCACTAACCGACGTTCATATAATGGATAGAGCAACGATTTGATGCTGGATTTAATAGCATTATTCATAGGTTAGCTCTGGCGGCTCTCCCGAAGCGCTCGACGTTCTGCAATAAAAGATGCGACCGGCAAAGTGCCAGCCAAGATAAAGAAAATCATTTTCTTAATATCGTAGCGAGCTCGGACTGAGTAATGGATCGCAGTAAAAACATAGAAGGGATAGACATAACCATGCACGATTGGAATCCACTTTACGTTGCTCTCCCAATTTTCATTATTCAATATGTACACGATTGGGAGCTCAACAAACCATAAAAGCAGCGACATCACGCCTGCAAAAATCGCCATAAACCTAAATCGTTTTAGCACGCCACTCAATTTCTGCTCCTTAGATCGGTTTCACTATCTTCATTCTTCTTGAATTTTTGGTAGAACGGAAGAAAAACTACTACCCCAGCCATCAACCACCATATGACGACATACGAAATATGTTGCCAGTAATAGCCCGGCACCGTGGATCTAGCAGGTTCGGATGAAATCAACTTTAACCTGCTCTCAATCCCAGAAATTGCCTCCGTCTGCACAATCACAAAACCATCAAAGATGGGGAGGTTGGTCTTATCCGCGATTAGAGCGCTATCTAACCTGGATAAAACATTAACCTCATTGGTAAATACTGCTCTATCTTCATTTTGATGTGGCATTAACCGCCCCACAATTGCAACTGGTCCGCTCGGTAGTAGATTTCTTGGACCCGATGTTGCCGAAATTTCTCGAGCTACCAAAATCGCCCCGGTGTTTGGAATTTCAAAAATCCCTACTTCCCAACTTTCTTGATTATTCTCGCGGCCTTTCTGGTTTGGTGCAATAAAAGTTTTCCCATAACTTCCAGAAAATTTAACAATTCGGTTTGGGGCGAAGCCAGATAAAGCAACACTTGGCTTTGCGATTGCCAATAACGAAATTGCTGGTTTATCAATGACTGGTTTTTGTAATTCTTGTAAATCTGCCGCGCGTTGCAATTGCCAAATTCCTAAGCCAATAAAAATTGTGATTAATAACAGAGCTACCGATAGCGTTGAAACCAATTTCCGGAACTTACTTAGATTCACTCTCAAAACCATTCGAATTATCTTCTGGGTTCACACGCTTCTGCATTTTTTGATAACGGCGATAGAAACTCCAAAGTAGCAACGAGACCGCAACCATCAATACAAAAACCGTTATCGATCCGGCGGTTCCTGGGTTTACGGTTGCTTCATCCATGAAAGAATCATCCCATGTCAGGCAATAGTTCAACACCTACGGAAACGACTGGGCATTGGCGCGAACGCTTTCCCAATCGCAATTTTTCCAGCGCTGAAATTGCGCATTTAAATCAGAGATATGGGAACGCACGCCAATTAAATTGGAAGGTTCCCGCAATCATTGCGCTAGCACTTGGCCTTCCGTGGTTAATTTGGTCGGCTACCCATCACTCACTGCCAGAAATTCGTTATACGTTAATTTCTTTTGAAAGCGATTCAACTTCCACAACCCCATCAATCGACATTACCTATGAAGTTGAGCGACGAAATCCAATGGTTCCAATTACTTGCACGCTAGTGGCTCGCGATATCGATAAGAACATCGTCGGTGAATTTGCCGATCAAATCCCAGCTACAACCACTTCGGTAATTACCCGCAAAACTCGGGTTCTAGCACGCTCAATTCCAGTTAATGCCGCAGTTATCAGATGTGCAACTACGTGAGTAATTAAGTACCGTACTCCCTTATGGCTACGACACCAGAGACCAATACTTGGTTGACCCAAGAAGCAGCGGATCGGTTATCCGCTGAATTGGCGTACCTGGAAAATGAAGGCCGCTCCGAAATAATTAAAAAGATAGAAGCAGCGCGCCAAGAAGGCGATTTGAAAGAGAACGGTGGCTATCACGCCGCTAAAGATGAACAAGGAAAAATCGAAGCCCGAATTCGCCAACTTAAACATATGTTGGAACATGCGCATATCGGGGAGCCGCCTGCTGGTGAATCTGGCGTCGTTGGTTTCGGTATGAAAGTCACGGTAGATATCGGCGGTGATCAGATGCAATTTCTCTTAGGTTCCCGCGAAATTAGTTCTGGCGATCTCGATGTTTATAGCGAAAAATCACCACTTGGGTCGGCAGTTATGGGCGTGAAAGTTGGCAAAACCGTCACCTACACCGCACCAAACGGCAAAGCTATTAAGGTTGCGATTTTAGAAGCTGAGTTCTACGCCTAATTATTTAGTAACTTTATTTGTATATTTCCGAACGCTTAACGGTACGAAAATAACCAAGATAATTACCATATAAATCAAGGACATGGTCAGTGGATTCTCACTTGGGAATGAACCAGCGGTAGCGCCAAATTTATTCTCTACCCCAAATAGTTGGCGGCAAGCAGCAACCATGGTTGAAACTGGATTCCACTCGGCCACATATTGCAACGGTTTTGGCATTCCAGTGGTCGGAGCAAATGCATTTGATAAGAACGTCATCGGAAAGGTAACTAAGAAGCTCACATTCTGCACAACTCGCGCATCACGTGCTGCTAAGCCAGCAAAAATTCCAACCCACGAAAGTGCATATCCAAATGCGAGTAGGAATAAGAAAGCTAGTGAAATTTTTAAGATCCCAGATGTTGGTCGCCAGCCAACAAGATAACCAGCTAACCCCATTACGGCCAATACTAAAATGTTTAATAACCCATCACCCAGAGTTCGACCAAAAACTAGAGCAGAGCGCGCAATCGGAAGTGAACGGAACCGATCAATCAAACCTTTTTGCATATCTTCAGCTAGCCCAGAAGCGGTGGCCGCAAGCGTAAATGCAGTGGTCTGAACGAAAATTCCCGGCATTAAAAGTTGGACATAACCACCGGGTTGACCGGTCTCAATCGAGCCACCAAATACATATCTAAATAGCAGCACGAACATCACGGGTTGAATCGTTGAGAAAATTAGTACTTCTGGAACTCGAGCAAGTTGTAACAATTGGCGCTTGGTAATTACGAGCGCATCCGTAAAAGCATGCATTAACGATTTCCACCCTTTCGCTTCTTCTTGCTATCAGTCGGTACTTCTTCGACTTCAGCTACGTGGCCGGTAAGTGCCATAAACACATCATCTAACGATGGTCGTTTAAGGGCCACATCTAGTGGATGAATTCCGGCGCCATCTAGCGCCCGCAGAACTTCAATTAACGCCCCCGCCCCCGTGGTTACTGGAGCTGAAATTTTGCGTAACCCTTCATCAAAGGATGCTTTCGTGCCGCTGATTTTTGCGACAATCGCCATAGTTTGCGCCACATGTGCTTGCTCGACCACAACTTCTAATCGTTCGCCGCCGACTTCACGCTTTAATTGATCGGAAGTACCGCGCGCAATAACTTTGCCATGGTCGATAACAGCGATGTCATCGGCTAATTGATCGGCTTCATCTAAATATTGAGTAGTAAGCAATAACGTTACGCCATCTTTTACTAACTCTTCAATAACGCCCCACATCTCCAACCGACCGCGCGGATCTAATCCAGTTGTTGGTTCATCTAAAAATAAAACTTTTGGTTTCACAATTAATGACGCTGCTAAATCTAATCTCCGTCGCATGCCACCTGAATAGGTTTTGATCGGACGGCGTGCGCTTTCAGTTAGTGAAAATCTTTCTAATAATTCTTCAGCACGTTTAATCGATGCCGCTTTACCTAAATGATAAAGCCGACCGAACATTACTAAGTTGTCCCAACCAGTTAACGTTTCATCTACAGCCGCATATTGACCAGATAGCCCAATAACTTCGCGGACTTTATCGGGGTGTTTAATTACATCAATTCCAGCAACAGTTGCACTTCCAGAATCAGGTGTGAGTAGAGTCGCAAGAATTCGAACTGTTGTAGTTTTACCCGCTCCATTTGGCCCTAAAACGCCAAGTACGGTGCCTTCTTCCACATCAAGACTTAAGCGATCAAGTGCGCGGATAGATCCTTTGTTATAAGTCTTAAGCAAATCCTGCGCAACAATGCTCTTCATTTAGATCACTTTCTACATAATCAATCGCTTCATGCGAAATTATAGTGGCTCGCGTAGTAGGCTAGTAGTTGAAAGTTCAAAGATTATTAAAAACTCATTATGTATCTTCTGAAAGGTTTTATGTCTAAGGCGCCTGGTCCACTGACTCATAAAGAAATCATGGTAGTCCTGAGCGGACTTATGACCGGCATGCTACTTGCCGCCCTTGATCAGACCATCGTCTCGACCGCGCTAAAGCGAATCGTTGAAGACTTCAGCGGGCTAAATCATTACTCCTGGGTTGTCACTGCTTACCTATTAACCTCAACCGCATCAACACCACTTTACGGAAAAATTTCCGATCTTTACGGTCGGCGTCCGGTTTATCAATTTGCCATCGTTACATTCCTGATTGGGTCACTGCTCGCCGGAATGTCACAGAACATGACTCAACTAATTGCCACTCGCGCACTGCAAGGTTTAGGTGCTGGCGGATTGATGGGTCTTACTTTCGTAATTATTGGTGACATCGTTTCACCTCGCGAACGCGGAAAGTATCAAGGTTATTTTGGCGCAGTCTGGGGTCTTGCATCAGTCGCCGGTCCATTGCTTGGTGGTTTCTTCTCAGATCACGGAACAATTCTTGGCATTACCGGATGGCGTTGGATTTTCTATATCAACATTCCATTTGGAATTCTTGCAATGGTGGTTACATCAATTGTCTTGCATATTCCTAAAGTTAAGCGCGACCACAATATCGATTACCTAGGCGCACTTTTGATGGTTATTGGCGTTGTTGCCATCCTGCTGGGAGTTTCTGTTTATGGTCCAGAAAGTGGTTGGACTAATCCGAAAACTTTAATCTTGATTTTTGGTGGAGTTCTCTTCTCGGTACTCTTCTTAATTTGGGAGGGCAAAGCTGTCGAGCCAATTTTGCCACTCTACCTCTTTAAAAACCACACATTCTCGTTAACTTCTGTACTTGGATTTATCGTCGGTGCTGGAATGTTCGGTGCGATCGTTATGTTGCCGCTCTACCTACAAGTTATTCAGAAAAACAGTGCAACATCCTCAGGTCTTAAATTAATTCCGTTAATGCTCGGTATCGTCTCAATGACTATTACTAGCGGTAAATTGATTTCTTCTACCGGAAAATATAAAAAGTTCCCAATTATTGGCACTGGATTAATGACAATTGGTTTGTTATTAATGGCTCGCTTAGGTATTGATACACCTTTCTGGGAAGTTTCAATCTATGCAATCATTGTGGGTGCAGGATTAGGTCTGTCAATGCAAACTCTTGTAATCGCGTTGCAGAACGCTGTAGATTTCAAAGATCTGGGTATCGCTACAAGTTCAAACACTTTCTTTAGAAGTCTTGGTGGTGCATTCGGAACTGCAATCTTTGGCACAATTTTAAATAACCGGGTTTCTAATAACCTCGCAACTGGCTTTGCTGATTTAGCTACTACCAACCCAACTCTGATGGCTGGTATAGATAAAACTCAGATTGCTGGACTGACAAGTAACACAGCTGGTTTAGTGAAACTTCCAATCGAGGTACAGAACGTGGTACTAACCGGATTTAGCAACGCTTTCCATGTGGTTTTCCTATCTGCTGCGCCAATTATGTTAGTTGGATTCCTCTTCTCGTTATTTCTGAGAGAGAAACCGCTACAAAGTGGTGCGGATCATGCAACGGCCAAACATGAAGCAGCCGGAGAGGCGCTCGGCTAATTAAACGTTTTAAATCACCGTTTGCCGACCTACCTAAAGAAGTAGCGGTGGTTACTGCCGTTTCGTTTTTCGTTGCACTTGGTTTTGGCTTAATAATTCCGGCTATTCCAATCTTTGCTAAATCTTTTGGCGTCAGCAATGCCGCAATTGGATTAGTAGTCTCAATGTTCGCAATTACTCGATTAGCTTCTGGCTTAATATCTGGAAAATTAGTAGATCGATTCGGCGAGCGTTTAACGCTTGGAAGTGGCTTATTTATGGTCGCATTCTTTGTATTTCTCTCTGGGTTAGCACAGAGTTACGAGCAATTACTCTTCTTACGTGCGGCCGGTGGATTAGGTTCGTCAATGTTTTCAGTTGCTTCCGGATCGCTAATCTTACGAGTTGCTAGCGATAGCCAACGCGCTCGCGCCCAATCGGTCTTCAATGGCGGTTTTTTAGTTGGCAGCATTGCTGGTCCAGCTTTCGGTGGCGCTTTGATTGCGTTCTCACCACGCGCACCATTCTTTATCTATGCGGTAACACTCTCAATCGCTGGTTCAATCGGTTTATTTTATTTACATGAAGCACGTTTCGGCACTAAAACCGAAAACGATGATTCGCAGCCAGCAACGAAAATGTTTGAAGCACTTAAAATTCGACCATTCCGATATGCCTTGATTATGACTTTCTTATCAACCTGGGTTTTATTTGGGGTGCGCTCGTCAATACTTCCGCTATTTGTAACTGAAGAATTGAATGGCACAACTACAATCGTTGGATTTGGTTTTACGTTAAGCGCACTTGCGCAAGGTTTAATTTTAATTCGCGCTGGCCGTTTCTCTGATAATTCAGGTAGACGAGCTGCGTTGCTTATTGGTTTCACAATGATCTCAATTGGCTTGGGCTTTTTAATCTTTGCCACTACAACTTGGATGTTCTTGCTTTCAATGCTTTTCTTTGGCCTAGGTGGCGCATTTGGTGGCACCGGTGCAGCTTTAGTTGGAGATGTAATTAAAGGGCGTAGCGGAAAAGTTATTGCGGTATTTCAGATGGCTGGCGATGCGGGAATGATGGTCGGACCGATTTTGCTCGGCTATATCTCCGATATCTCTTCCTATCGCACCGCCTTTGCCACAACAGCTTTTGTTTTTTCAATTGCGATACTGCTTGCAGCTCGCTTACCTGAAACTAGAAATTTAGTCGCGCCGCAAGATCGAAATCAAGCGTAAAACTTCTAAATATAGCCAGACAATTGTGACCATCAAGCCAAAGCCTGCGATCCAAGATTGTTCGACTGGTGCGCCAGCTTGGATTCCTTTTTCAATCTGATCGAAATCCAGCACTAAGAAGAAACTTGCTAGCGCAACGCCGGCAATTGCAAGTAGTGGTCCAACGGAGCTAAGACCATAAAGTCCCATGCCATTACCTAAGTCAAAGAATGCGCCACCGATTAAACTTGCCACACCGAGAATTAAATATCCGATGACAGCACCAATAAGTGCGCGTTGGAATTTTGGGGTAGCCCGTACTCGGCCACTCTTATATGCAAATAGCACTCCAGTAAATGCGGCGAGTGTTGCTACTATTGCTTGCACCACAATCCCACTATAAATTTGATTGTAAATATGGCTAATTACGCCAAGTGCTAAACCTTGTAGCGCAGCATAAGCAATGATTAGTGGTGGGCGAACTGTTTTTCCAAATGAAATAACCATCGCAAGAATGAAGCCACCAAAGAAACCGAGCATTAACGCTCCGCCGCCAAGATTAGAAGTCCAAGCAACTGCGCCAACGGCGACTAATACTGCAAACAAAATTCCAGTACGAGTAATGACATCATCAATTGTCATCCGGCCAGTTCGCATTGAAGATGCGGCTGGTGCGTTAAATGTTTTCTCCAGTTGATCAGCAGAAACATCGTTAGCCGCAGTGGTACCCATTGCGGCATAGCCGCGTTGGTTAAAAGCCCGTCCTAAAACAGGGTTTGAACTTTGCATTACTTCCCTTTCGGTTGGTGGAGCCCATATATTAAGGCTTTTTCCTGAGAGTGCCCTCGGTCGGGGTCGAACCGACACTTGGAGGATTTTAAGTCCTCTGCCTCTGCCATTGGGCTACGAGGGCGTACCTAACTGGGCAAATCTACCTGCTTTTTTTATCACAGAATCCAACTGCTTTTCCGTTAACTTCCCAGTGAATGTGTTTTGTTGGCTCGGGTGGTAACTAGCTATTACTAAGCGAGTGGCACCATCTTTTCCTTTGAATTTGAAGTTAGCGCCATGGCCGAATTTTGGTCTGGGTTTTGGCAACGTCTCGCCTATCGCGGTTAGCGCTGAAATGGTCGCACCCCAAGCAAAATTTCCGAGAACTAAAATTGATCTAAGGGTTGGAAAGAGTAATTCCATTTCGCGATGCAGCCAAGGCGCACAGATTGCTTTCTCTTCAGTACTTGGTTTGTTATCCGGCGGCGCACATCTAACAGCGCATGCGATCCGTGAAGTTGGAAGTTCTTGACCATCGTTACGGTCAACACTAATTGCAATTTTTGCTAAACCATTTCGATAGAGGGAACCAAATAACCAATCACCAGAACGATCTCCGGTAAAGATTCGGCCGGTTCGGTTTGCGCCATGTGCTCCGGGTGCTAAGCCAACAATAAGAAGTGAAGCGTTTTCAGAACCAAATCCTGGGATTGGTTTCCCCCAATATTTTTCGGTTTCATAAGATTTGCGTTTGGTAATTGCAACTTCTTCGCGCCAATCCACCAGGCGTGGGCAAAGTTTGCAACTAGTGATTGCTTTGTCTAATTCCGATAAAGATTTGATTTTCGTTGGATCTTTAGCCATTTTAACTAATCGACCACGCCATGCCATCGAGTATGTCGGATTCGGATGCCACGAATTCCTTAGCGCCGGTTGCAAGCATAATTCGAGAGAGTACTAAAGAGCCAGCTGCGATCACATCTACTCGGCCAGAATGCATGTAGCCAAGGTTTTCAATCTCACCTCGCTCCATTCCTTGAAATCGTTTTGCAACTGCGAAAGTTTTTTCTGCGCTAATTCGAGATAAGTGGATTGCATAACGATCGTAATTATCTAAATCTAAGGCTGCCGCAGCTACTGTGGTTGCAGTGCCAGCAACTGCGATTAAGGTCTTGGCCTCAGTGATTGGTACTGCTTTTGCCGCCATAGCAATTGCTTCATCGATATCGCTTATCGCTTCGACAATTGAACCTGGGGTCGGTGGCGCTGATGTGAAATGTCGCTCAGACATTCGGACACATCCGATATTTACACTTTTAGCGAATTCAACTTTTTCGGTTCCATACACAAATTCGGTTGATCCGCCGCCGATATCTACAACTAAGAACGGGCCATCAGAAAGTGCAAGTTCCTTTGTTGCTCCGATAAATGAGAGCGCAGCTTCTTCTTCACCCGGAATTACTTCTGGTTTGATGCCAAGAATTGATTCAACTCCATCAATAAATAAATCGCGGTTGGTGGCGTCGCGGGTCGCGCTGGTAGCACAGAAGCGAATTTTCGTAGCGCCACGTTTTGAAATTTCAGCGCCGAATAGTTGCACAGCAGCAAGTGTCCGCTCGATTGCATCTGGATGAAATGATTTTGTTTTATCAACGCCTTGGCCAAGGCGGACAATCTCCATAGTGCGCGAAACTTCACGAAAATTTCCATTATCAATGTCAGCAATTAAAAGTCGAATTGAATTGGTGCCACAATCAATGGCTGCGACTCGAGTCATTTTGTGGCAACTTCGATACAAGTGCCGTTAAGCCACCATTTAGGTAACTTTGCTAACGCTTCATCGCCAAGTGGATTAACGCCAGGTCCAGCTGCAAGTGAATGTGCAACTAAGGAGTGCAAACATTTAACGCGGTCGGGCATACCACCAGCCGAGATATTTTCTAACTCTGGAACTTCAATACCAAGCGCTGCGCGAGCTGCTAAATAATCTAGATGTGCTGCCGCATATTCTCCGGAAAGTTCGGGATCGCTCTCTAATCGAAGATTCATTTCTGCCATTAAACCGCTAGATTCTAAAGTAGAAATTGCGCCGGTAAGTTTTGGACAAGTTGCGTAGAAAAAAGTTGGAAAGGGGGTGTCATCGCTTAGCCGAGGTGGCGTTTCAACCACATCTGGTGAACCGCACGCGCATCTATGTGCAATGCCGTGCACATCTCTTGGGGTGCGCTGTAGTTGGATCTCGATTGCCGCTAAATCGGTTTGGCTTGGTTTATCGCTCACGGATTTGTAGCTCCGACCGAAGTTATCGAAGAGATAACGCGGGCATACCAAGGAATTCCGAGGGGGAATTTTTCACTTACCGGAGCTGCAGTATTTGCATCAGTTGATACTGATTGATTAGTGCCAATTACTATGTATTGGCGTTCGCCTGGCATCACAAAATGCAATCGTTCGCGAGCTTGTGATTTAACGTAATTGGGATCGCGCCAGAGTTGTAATTCCACTAGCGCATCACTCAATTTCTTCTGGTTATCTGCAACATCGGCTTGCAACGCGCTAATTTGGGCGCGCTGTGCAAAATAATGTCGGGTAGGTGGCGCTAGCGTTATTGCCATCGCAAATACGACCAAGAAGAGAACAAGTAAGCGCCCCGAAATTCCTTTTTCAGTCAGAAACGAGCCGAGAAGTAAATGCGGCCGTTTTAATCGTTGCTTCTTCATAACAAAAGGTTAATTCTTAATTAGAGAATCGCGGAAATGCGCCGCGCCCGTTGTAACGAGCACTTTCGCCAAGTTCCTCTTCGATGCGAAGTAATTGATTGTATTTAGCAACTCGCTCGCTACGAGCTGGTGCACCGGTTTTAATTTGGCCACATTCTGCTGCGACTGCTAAATCTGCAATTGTGGTGTCTTCGGTTTCACCAGATCGATGGCTCATCATGGTGCGATACCCAGCGCGATGCGCCATTGCAACCGCATCTAGCGTTTCGGTAAGAGTCCCGATTTGATTTACTTTCACTAAAAGCGCATTTGCGGTATCTGCGGCAATTCCACGCGCAAGTCGAAGTGGATTTGTCACAAATAAATCATCGCCAACTATCTGTACTCGACTACCGAGTTCCTTCGTAATATCGGCCCATCCATCCCAATCATCTTCAGATAGTGGATCTTCGATAGAAACTAGCGGATAAGAGTCAACTAAACTTTTGTAGTAAGTAATCATCTCTGCCGCCGATAATTTTTTCCCTTCGAATGCGTATTTACCATCGCTATGAAATTCGGTGGCGGCGACATCCATAGCTAGCGCAATATCTTTGCCTGGCTTAAAGCCCGCTTTTTCAATAGCTTCTAAAATCAAATCTAGCGCCGAACGATTGCTATCTAGGTTTGGCGCAAAGCCACCTTCATCGCCAATACTGGTTGCGAGGCCACGCTTTTTTAAAACAGCTTTTAAGTTGTGATAAATCTCAGCGCCCCAACGGAGTGATTCTTTAAATGTTGGCGCACCAATCGGTGCAATCATAAATTCTTGGATATCCACGTTGGTGTCAGCATGTGAACCACCGTTAAGAATATTCATCATCGGTACTGGCAACATTGATGCATTTGGTCCGCCGATGTAGCGGAAGAACGAGAGGTCCGAACTTTCGGCGGCGGCTTTTGCAACCGCAAGCGATACACCAAGAATTGCATTTGCGCCAAGCCGAGATTTATTAGGGGTGCCATCTAAATCAATCATGATCTGATCGATTGCGCGTTGATCTTGCGCTTCTAAACCTTCAAGGTTGGGTCCAATTTCATCGATAACAAAGTTAACGGCTTTCTCTACGCCTTTGCCTAAATATCGAGCGCCGCCATCGCGAAGTTCTGCGGCTTCGAATGCGCCGGTAGATGCGCCGCTTGGGACTGCAGCTCGGGCGGTTGTGCCATCTTCTAAAATTACTTCTACTTCAACCGTTGGGTTTCCACGGGAATCTAGAATTTCTCTTGCGCCAATTATCTCTATCGCTGCCACGGTAACCTCCCAATTTGAAGTCTGCGAGCTTGTAAATTATTTGCTAAGTCTACAGGGTCTTTTCGCTCGCTATTTTTTCTGCGTACTTCAGCGCGACTTTTCGGAGCGCTGCCTCTGGGTCAATTCCATTTTCAACTGCCCATGCTGTGAATGTAAAAAGCGCTTCCCCTAAATCACTTTCTAAATCTTTTGAATCTGCCATTGTTGAATTAGCAAAATTGGTATTTGGTCTAGCTAATTTATTCTTTTCAGCTCGGTGTAATAGTTTTGCGGCTAATTGCAGCGCTGGTTGACCAAGCGGGACGCCATCAATCGGTGAAGTACGACCTTTTTCTGCATTTTTAATTTGGTCCCAATTTTGTTTAACTTCTGCGCTGGTATTAGCAACAACATCACCAAATACATGCGGATGCCGGCTAATCAATTTCTTTGTAACGCTCGCAGCAACATCATTTATAGAGAAAGGCTGGGTCGGATCTTCCTCAGCAATTCGCGAATGAAAATAAACTTGCAATAGCAAGTCGCCGAGCTCTTCTTTAATTGCCTCGCGATCCCCGCTCTCGACCGCCTCAATATATTCGTAAGACTCTTCTAATAAATATTTGAGTAGGCTTTCGTGAGTTTGTTCGGCATCCCATGGACAACCTCCGGGTGAACGGAGGCGATCCATTACTTCTGCTAAGCGTTTTAGCTCATCAGTATTCATATGGGATATCTAAATCTATTAAGGGGTTACAGCGCCGTTTGTAGCATCTGCTGCTTCTATTTGTGCAGTTAAATCGTTCCATTTACCAAACTTTGGATTAATCACAATTTTCAACGCTTTAGCTTTTTCAATAACTAATTGTTGAATTGCAGTTCCAGCATCTGCTTCAGAAAGCCCAGAGCTAGCTGCAGCTTGGGATAGTTTTGCCACGATTAAATCGCGGCGGAAAATATCAACCAAGTTCGAAGGTGCCAGCGTTGCATTAACTAATACGTTTGGTAGCGCAGGTTCGCCACCAACTTGGCCAAGAATTTTGATTCGGTAAGCATCTATTTCTGCTTGGGTAATTTTAATATTGCTTTCAATTGCTACTTCTTCAATAATTTTGTTAGTGATAAAAAATTGTAATTGGCTTCGGTTTAACGCATCGCCAGTCTCTAATTGCATCTGGGAAGTATCAGTCTTCGCGCGCTCTGCCAAGATCTCTGCGATGCTATCTTCAACCATCTTCATCGAAATATCAGTGCCGCCGACAGTTGCGGCCGAACTCATATTTGAGCAGCCAGCTAGGAATAGACCGCTAGCCACAATTAGCGCAATCGCCATAAATTTTTTCACGAAGAACTCACTTTCATTTAGTCGAAGTAATTGCCTGCATCGCCCAGGTAAGGAGTTCAGTATTCCGTATCTCTTCACTTTCTGAAGAATCGGCTATGGATGAGCGTCCAGATTGCAGGTTTAACGGGGCTTTTGGCCGGGCAATCAAGATTACTTTTATTGCGCTTTTAATAAGCGTGCCCGGATAGAGACGCTGCATCCGTAGTTGTGTGGATTCGGGGAGTAGAACTTCGCCAATCCGAAGATAATTTCCTTGGAGGATTACTTCAGTAATGCCAAGGTTCTTAGCCATAACTCGTAGCGCAGCTACTTTCAGTAAAACGTTAACTACGCTGGTTGGATCACCAAAGCGATCCACCATCTCTTCGCGAATCGCGTCGATATCACGCTCTTGTTGCGCATCAGCCAATCGCCGATATATGTCGAGGCGTAACCGTTCACCTGGAATGTAATCGTGCGGCAAATGTGCAGTAACTGGAAGTTCTATCCGACATTCTTTTAGGCGAGGCGTCTCTTCAAAGTAACCAGTTTTATATTCATTAACCGCTTCGCCAACCATCCGCATATATAAATCAAAGCCAACATCCGCAATATGTCCGCTCTGTTCACCGCCGAGTAAATTTCCGGCGCCACGAATTTCTAAATCTTTTAAAGCAACTTGCATTCCAGAACCTAAATCAGTGTGTGTTGAGATCGTGGTTAATCGATCGAGCGCAAGTTCAGTTAGCGGTTTATCTGCTGGGTATAAAAAGTAGGCATATGCGCGCTCTCGACTTCGGCCAACTCGACCACGAATTTGATGTAGCTGAGAGAGGCCAAATAAATCAGCACGTTCAACTAATAAGGTATTTGCATTAGCAACATCAATTCCGTTTTCAATAATTGTGGTGCAAACTAAAATATCGAACTCACGGTTCCAAAAAGCTAGGATTACTTCTTCCAACGCAGTTTCATTCATCTGGCCATGCGCAATTGCAATTCGAGCTTCTGGGACCAAAGTTCGCAACTTTGCCGCTGCGATATCAATGCTCTCGACTCGGTTGTGAATATAGAAAATTTGGCCGTCCCGAAGCAATTCGCGATGTATTGCTGCAGTTACTTGCTTATCATCTTGCGGGCCCACATAGGTAAGTACGGGATGACGTTCTTCCGGTGGCGTTGCAATTGTGGACATTTCTCGAATTCCAGTAATCGCCATTTCCAAAGTTCGTGGAATTGGCGTAGCAGACATGGAGAGCACATCTACCGAGGTCCGCATTTTCTTTAGACTCTCTTTATGTTCTACGCCGAACCGTTGTTCCTCATCAACAATTACTAAACCAAGATCCCTAATAACTACATCCTGCGAAAGCAATCGATGAGTGCCGATCACAATATCAATCGAGCCGTGGGCTAACCCATCGAGAATTTCCTTATTTTCTTTAGTTGAGTTAAATCGAGATAAACCTGCGACTTTAATCGGAAACCCGGTGTATCTATCGGTAAAGGTAGCGAGGTGTTGTTGCACTAAGAGCGTAGTTGGAACCAATACTGCTACTTGCTTACCGTCTTGCACCGCTTTAAATGCAGCGCGCACTGCAATTTCAGTTTTGCCATAACCAACATCGCCACAAACAACTCGATCCATCGGATATGGCCGCTCCATATCGCGTTTAACTTCATCAATAGTGGAAAGTTGATCTGGAGTTTCCACATATACAAATGCATCTTCTAACTCGCGTTGCCATGGCGTATCAGCTGAAAAAGCAAAACCTGGCGCGCTGGTACGCGCAGCATAAAGTCGAATTAATTCACCAGCGATTTCCTTTACCGCTTTCCGTGCTCGAGATTTTGCTTTTATCCAATCGGACCCGCCGATTCGGTGTACCGCTGGCGCTTCACCGCCGACATATCTTGTTACTTGTTCAAGGCCATCGGTCGGAACATAAATGCGATCACCCGGTTGGCCGCGCTTGGAAGATGCGTATTCAATTACTAAATATTCACGAATTGCGCCACCGAAATCTCGCTTAACTAGTTCGATATATCTACCAACGCCATGTTGTTCATGTACAACATAATCGCTCGCTTTTAGCTCTAATGGATCAATGGTTTTCTTGCGGCGTGATGGCATTTTTGCACCATCTCCTGTGGTGTTTCGATGCCCTGAAATATCTTTATCAGTGATTAATACAACTTTTATGACATCGTTAATAAAGCCAAACTCAAGACTTGAAGTTGTAACAATTACGCCATCTCTGGTTGGCGCATTTTTTATCGACTCACTTTTTCTTACTGGTACATCAGAATCAACCAAAATATCGAAAAAACGATCCGCTAATCCATGGCTATGTGCAGATAAGAGAACTAAGTAACCGTTGCGGAACCAATTGGCGATATCTGCAACAACTTTTTCGTTATTGCCTTTATAAGGTTCATGTGGCAAAAAATCTTCGATAAATGTTGAATCGTCGCCACCAAAGTTATTGATGCTGCGCCAACCAAAACTACGACTATTTTGGGCGTACTCGCGAAGTTCATCAAATGACGAATAAGTTCCACCGCCTAATAAATTACGCAAATCAATGGGAGTGGCGCCACCATTTGCGGCGTTAGACCAAGCTGCTTCCAAAAACTCATTGCTAGTATTGACTAAGTCGAGCGTTCGGGATCTATTTCGTTCTTCATCTAAAAGAATTAGTTCGCTCCCCTTGCTTAAATAAGAAAGAAGCGGCTTCATCGAAGGCGATAAGGCTGACGCTAGCGACTCCATGCCTTCTACATAAGTACCTTGCGAAATTCGAGTACAAATATCACTTAGCTCTGGATATGCACCGGCTAGCGCAAGTGCGCGGGCCTTTACATCATCAGTTATTAGAAGTTCACGACACGGCAATATTTCTAATTTTCCAAGATAAGGGGTAAAAGTTCGCTGATCCGAAACTGCAAAATAGCGCATCTCTTCGACTTCATCACCGAAAAAATCAATACGAACTGGGTGTTCTTCTAATGGTGGAAAAATATCTACGATCCCGCCACGAACTGCAAAATCTCCGCGACGTTCTACTAAATCCGTTCGGGTGTAAGCCATAAAAGTAAGTTGCGAAACCAATTTAGAAAGCGATATCTCTACTCCTATTTCTAATTGCTGTAATGGAGTTTCGGTGATGGTGCCTACAAGCGGTTGAATTAAGGCTCTGATAGGCGCGATAAGTATTTTTGCTTTTCCAGTTGCGTTCTGTAATTGATATAGCGCATGAATTCGTTGCGCAACGGTGTCGCTCTTTGGACTTAATTTTTCATGTGGCAGGGTTTCCCAAGCCGGAAATTGAATTATTGCTTCTTTACCCAATATTGCCGACAACTCATTCCCGATATCTTCGGCGCGACGGCTTGAGTGCGTGACAATTACGATTGGCTTGGTGCTTGCGCGATGGCTTAATAGAAATGGCGTAAGCGATTGCACGCAGACAACATCAGTTATTGCTTCCGTAAAGTACTTATCGAGATCGATTGCTCGTCCAAGTACATCTAAAAACCCTTGCATCACCACTCCTTTCATACTTGCGCAACGCGAATTGGCCCCAACATTCAATACCTGGGGTATCAAAGGGGGCTTACGAAGGAGATTCTACCGTCGACTTGCGATTAAGGACTATTTCTTCACCGTTAATTGGTAAACAGATAAAGAGAATTTAAGAATTAAAATCTTGTTGGGTTTTTTCGAGTCCTTGCGTGATTAGCGATTCAATCGCATCGCCACCCTCGGCTAGAAAGACTTCAAGATCTTTCTTCTCTTGGCTAGCAAATTGCTTTAGCACAAAATCAGCTGGATCTTGCTGGCCTTGTGGGCGACCAATTCCCATTCGGATTCGGTAATACTCGCCGTTTCCCATTGATTGGGTAACACTTTTTAGACCGTTGTGGCCGTTATCGCCGCCGCCCAGTTTTACTCGAATCGAATTGAATTCAATATCTAATTCATCATGCAAAACAATAATCTGATCTGGCGCGATTGAAAAATAATCAGCCAAACCTTTTACTGGGCCGCCAGATTCATTCATATACGAACGCGGTCTTGCCAGAATTAAAACCGGAGTTTCGCCGCCAACGCCTAATCGAATTTCAGCAATATCTGCGCGCGCTTTATGAGCCGAAAACTTTGCTTGAGATTGTGCCGCCATTCGCTCAACTACGAGCGCGCCAATATTGTGACGAGTATTCGCATATTCTGGACCTGGATTACCGAGTCCGACAATGAGCCAACGATTAGCCATGGGGCAAGGTTAGCCTCGTCGAAAGAAAAGTTACTTCTTTTCTTCTTTCGCGGCTTCGCCTTCAGCTGGAGCAGCAGCCATTGCGGCAGCATCGCCTTCAACAGGTGCAACAACAACAACTTCTTCTTGTGCGGCACGAACTGAAAGGTGAACTACGGTCATTTTTAGATCACTCACTAGCGTTATGCCAGCAGGCAGGACTACATCAGCAGCATACTTAGATTCGCCAGCCATTAAACCGGTCATGTCGAGTTCTAAGAATGCTGGGATTGCAGTTGCTTCGGCTTCAACTTCAATTGTGTTGTTAACGTGTTCCAAAATTCCGTCGCGATCGAATTCACCAGTAGCGTGAACTGGGACTGCCACTATAACTTTTTCACCACGGCGAACAATTACAAGATCAATGTGTTCGAGCGTTCCTTTTAGCGGATTGCGAACGATTGATTTAGGTAGTACTAATTCTGTTTTGCTGCCTAGGTCGATATCGAGAAGTACGTTTGCAGTCTTGATTGCAATTCCAACTTCACGTGCTGGCAGTGAGATATGAGTTGGCGCTTCGCCATGGCCATAAATAACCGCTGGAACTAAGCCATCGCGTCGTGCTTTACGGGAAGGACCTTTACCAAATTCGGTACGAATTGTTCCCTTTATTGTTATTTCAGCCATCTTCGTTTGCTCCTGTGTCTGCGTCGATTACGGATTGTCGAGATTTATCCCTCGCCGTTACATGCGACAGATTAGTGGGAGCGGTCGAGTTAAAGCAAAACGGCGATTATCTGCCGCGTAAAAGCGGGGCTAGCTCATCCCATCGAAAAGACTTGTGACTGAGCCATCTTCAAAAACTTCGCGAATAGCCCGGGCAATTAATGGCGCAATCGGGAGCACCGTTAAATTCGAGAATTTATTCTCTTCCGAAATTGGCAACGTATCGGTAATTACCACTTCACTCACTTTTGAATTACGTAATCGTTCCGCTGCAGGACCAGAGAAAACTGCGTGAGTAGCAGCGACGATTACTTCTTTTGC